>Ga0272443_10002115_pt1 | contig 26300 bp, 20 predicted proteins | sample SSMAcet12_FD_193581 | JGI IMG/M metagenome (GOLD analysis project Ga0272443, IMG submission 193581) | Marine sediment archaeal communities from Little Sippewissett salt marsh, Falmouth, MA, United States - SSM-Acet-12 | ecosystem: Environmental > Aquatic > Marine > Wetlands > Sediment ... | reverse complement strand
ACGATGATGCGGGACGACTTGGGCAGGCCCATGTCGATCCAGGAGGCCGCGATGGCGTCCGTCAGACGCTTGGCCTCGGCCCAGGTCACCCGGTGCTTGGAGTCCACCAGGGCCTCCCTGTCGCCCATCTCCCGGGCGTTTCGGTCGTAGAAGTCGTAAAAGAGCTCGTGGGTCCAGTAACCGTCGTTTAAGAACTCCTCCACCATTTCCTTGGTGTATCTGATCGGTTTCATTTGTTCACCTCCATCTCATCTCTATGATTTCGCTTGGTTTTATTCGCAGGACAAGGGACTCCCGGGTCTCGGCATCGCGGGACCACGGATTTTGCCGGCATGGATCGAGGAGTCGAACCGAAGAGGGCTATTTATCCTTGGACTTACGTTCCTTGAGGCTTGCCTTGAAGCGGTCCCAGAACTCCCGGTCCGTGTCCTGCCAGGCCGCACCCCACCTCTTCTCGAAATAGGACGTGGGGAGCTTCTCCCTCCAGGAAACCCAAGGATTCCTGCCCTGTTCCTGGTCCTTGAAGACGTCGCCGAGAAAGACCTCGATGTTCGGCAGCTCCTCCTTCGGCAGGTAGGAGACGGCCCCTTTTTTGATGGAGCGCATGAGGTGTTCGGGCGCGAAGGCATGGGCCGTCAGCATGACGGCAGGAATTCCCCTGGCCACCGCGAGCTCCAGGAGGCGGTAACCGTCCACGCCCATGATGTCCAGCACGGCCAGATCGAAGTCCCGGGTCGTCATGAGCTCCCGGGCCTCCTCGAAAGTTGCCGCTGCGGCGAGTTCGCACATGGGCAGGAGTTCTTCAAGAGAACTGAGAATGTCTTCCTCGTCATCCACTGCAAGGATTTTTTTGCCTTCCAGGGGGCTTTTATCAGGCATAACAACATCTCCCTTTTCAGGTCGGATAGGGGTTTGGGGGCCGGGGCCCTTGTCAGTTTCCATCCATAAATGGCCCTTTTCCGCAATCTCTGCGTCAATCCGCGGGATTCCTTGTGCGGCGACCTCCAGGTCGCCTCCGCGTAATCCCTTGATTTCCTTGACCTTGCGAAAAATGCCCACTTTATGTTCAGGAAACTTAGCAGTGCCCAAAAGTCCTTTGTGGATGGGCACTAGTCAATAAATCAACCCTTGATCTCGATGTTCCGCTGTTTCAATGTGTTGAATTCGGGAGAGCGCCGAGGCGCCCTCCACCAGGGGTTATTTCAACCCAAACTCTTCCCACCTGGCCAGGACTTTCTCCCGCATGTCGGGATCCAGCTGGATCTGGATGGGTTTCTTCTTCCACTCGTAGGGGATGGTGGCGTCCAGGAGCAGACGACCCGTGATCTCCCGAGCTTCAATGGGGAGGGACGGATCCAGGGGCGTGGATCTCCCCCGTTTGATGACCTGGCTCCGATTGGGCTGGAACCTGAAGGCCAGGGCGTACATGACCCTGGGGATGTCCCAGGCATCGATGTCCTCGTCCACCACAATGACCGTTTTGAGCCCGTAATGACCCATCTCCGTTGAGATGGCCGCGGTGAGCACCTGGTCCGCGTGCCCGGGGTATCTGGTCTGCATGGAGATGATGGCCAGAAAACGGCCCGCGCCCTCGGGCGGGCAGTAGACGGACTTGATGCCCGGGATGTTCATCTCGTCGGTGAGCTGCTGCCACAGGGTGGCGCCGTAGGACAGGGCCATGACCATGTGCGTGTCGGTCACCGCCCGCCCCACGGTGGTGGAGTACATGATGGGGTTGTCCCGGTGGGTGACGCACTTGATGTCCATGTAGTTCCTGGGGTCGGTCCCCACACCGGAGTAATACCCGGTGTACTCCCCGAAGGGGCCTTCCTCCATGAATTTCTCGGCGTCGCACTCGCCTTCCAGCACGATCTCCGCGTGGGCCGGGATGGGAAGGTCCACGGTCTCGCCCTGGACGATCTCGCATGCCTCGCCGCGGATGGAGCCGTAGACGTCGTATTCGGAGATGTTGGCCGAAACCCTGGCAGCGCCCAGGATGAAGAGCAGCGGGTCGCAGCCGATGATCGAGGCGCAGGGCATGGGCTTGCCCATCTTCTGGTATTTCTTGAGCATCTGATCGGCGTGCTTGCCCTTGATGAACTGAGTGCCGATCTTGTTCTTGCCGAGGAGCTGGGACCTGTAGGTGCCCAGGTTAACCCAGCCGGTCTCGGGGTCCTTGGTGATGATGAAATGAGCGGTCCCGATGTAGCGGCCGCCGTCCAGGGGAAAGAAGTGGGGGACCGGGAATTTGAAGAGATCCACGTCGTCGCCCGTGATGATGTTCTGCTTGCAGGGCGCGTCCTTTTTGTCCACCCACTTGGGCGGGATGAGGTTCTTACTCATTTTTACCCACCCTCGGAGTATTTCCGGGAGCGGGGTGTCCTTGGGCAGGCCCATGATGAGGGCGAGCTTCTGGGCCGTTGTGCACGTGCTTGTGATCACGGGGGTGTTGTAGCCCTTGACGTTTTCAAAGAGCAGTGCGGGGCCGTGGGCCTCCTCGTTGAGCTTTGCAATGTGCGAGAGCTCGAGATTCCAGTCCACCTCCGCGGTGATTCTCTTGAGTTCCCCTTCTTTTTCCGCCAGTTTGATAAAATCACGCATGCTTTTCATGTCAATCGCCTCCTCAGGAATCTAATGAACAGTTGGTTGATAGATAAGTGAGGATCCTCGTACCCTGACACGCCGTCCCCCGGGCCTTTTGACAAGCCTTTTAAATGGGGGGCGTGCCGCCGAATATTGGTCCAACCGCGCGGGCCCGCGCCCTCGTGCCTGCCCAGGTCGTCCGCCTTTCGGTCGGTGTCCGGGAGCACGGGGGGCGCTCAGGCCTGAGAGGGCCCGGTCACGGTTTATTCGCTCAGCTTGATGCGCTTCATGGCCTGGGCCATCAGCAGGTCCCTTCCCGATTTCCTGCCCAGCCGCGACGTCTTCTTTTTCTGGCTCCAGACGGTCTCGGGCCTGGCCTGGACGATGAAGACGTTCTCCGGGAAGGCAAAGTCCAGGTCGATGGACCACTCGATGTCCATGGGTCTTCCGTAGTGCTTCTCGATAACCTTTCCGAGCCCTGTCAGTTCCTTGTATTCCTGATCCTCCAGGCAGCATCTGGCCCCTTTTTCCGGATCCAGGTCATCCTCCTTGACTTCTCCGTTGTCCTGGTCGAAGACGCAGGCGATGTGTTTGACAGAGACGTTCTTTTCAGTGGCCTCCATGAGGACCTTGTCCACCACGAACTTGTCCGGGTTCACGGTGCCGGCCACCACGGTCTCCCCCAGCCCCCAGGCCCCTTCGATGACGACCTTGGAGGGATCGCCGTCCGTGGGGTTGATGGTGAACATGACGCCCGCGCACTTGGCGTTGACCATCTTCTGGACGCCCACGCTGATAAAGACTTTTTCATGGGGGAACTCATTTTTGATGCGGTAGCTCACGGCGCGTGGGGTGAAGAGGCTCGCCCAGCAGTCCTGGACCCGCCTGAGGACTCTCTCGGTCCCCACGACCCAGAGGTGGGTGTCCTGCTGCCCGGCGAAGCTCGCCGTGGGGAGGTCCTCGGCCGTTGCGCTTGAACGTACGGCCACGGGCAGTTCATCGTCGCCGCAATCGGTGCACAGGCCTTTGTAAGCCTCCCCAATGGATGCGCGGATATCGTCCGGCATGACCGCGTTTCGAATGAGTTCCTGGACGTTCTCGCTTGCCTTGTGCACTTGGTCCACGGCACCCAGCTGCAGCCCCGAAAGCAAATCATACATCCTGTCGATGATGCCGGTCTTCTTGATGAATTCTTCGTAACTCATTGTTGTGACCGCAAAACCCGGCGGCACTCGAATGCCGGCCTTTATGAGCTCCCCAAGGCTGGCGTTTTTACCGCCCACCAGCTGCAAGGAGCTTTTGTCGAGATCCCTGAAATTTTCGGTGTAACTCATTCTCCCTCTCCATGATCGCTGCGTGTCTGTGATTCGCCGTATGAAGCACCCTGCAAGGCGGTCTTGGGAGGGGCGCCGGAAAAAGCTCCTGCGCCCCGCACAAGATTTCCTAAGCAGCTCTGTTCACCACGGTCACGACACCCGTGTCGCCGTCTATGCGGATGATGTCCCCGGTTTTGATGGCAGTGGTGGAAATGCCCGTTCCGGTGACCGCGGGCACCCCGTATTCCCTGCAGACAATGGCCGCATGGCTTGTGAGTCCCCCGATGTCGGTGACCGCACCCTTTATCTTGGCGAAGACGGGCGCCCAGGACGGGTTGGTGTTGGGGCACACCAAGATCTCGCCCTCCTGCAGCTGGGTGATGTCTTTGAGGAGCTTGAGCACCCGGGCCGGGCCTTCGCTCACACCGGCCGAGGCCGCGAATCCCTTGATCTCAGAAAGGTTTTTGGCCTCTTCGGCCGAGACCCCCTTGAGCCATTCCTTAACCTTGTCCGTGGTCACTCCCCACAGCATGATGGTGAAGGGTTCGGCGATTTCCTCGGGCGGCACGCCGAGGGCAGGCGGCGGGCTCCAGTTCTGGGCCGCTTCCAGGATTTTCCTCCGTTTGGCGACCTTGTCCTTGTAATACTGACCCCTCAAGGGGATGTTGACGCCGAGGGCCCAGCCCGTGGAGAGTTCGGTCAGGATCTCCGGGATCTCGTAGCGGTTGAACATGAAGATATCGTCCTCTTTTTCAATGAGGCCGTTGTTTACCAGAAGCCGGCCAAAGGTCCTGACCTTTTCGAACCATATGGTGTGGAACCAGTGCTCCACCCAGAAGAGGTGGTCTTCCGCGTAACGGTAGATGACCCGGATTGTGTTGTAGGCGTTGTCAAAGGATTCCCGGTCCTCGTCAGTTGAGATGAGGTCCCGGTACTGGTTGACGACGCGATCCCTCTCCTTGTCGATATCTTCAATGGCGCGCTCGATGGTTTCACCCTTTTCGAGCAGTTCGATGTAACCCTGTATGTAGCTGAAGGGGATGTCCAGCGTGTTGGTCCAACTCCCCTCATAGTGGAACCAGCCGCTGCCGCAGGACACGGAGAACCATGGGTCCTTGGCCTTTTCCAGCTCCGCCAGCCATTTCCTGCCTTCCTCGGACCCGTTCAGCTCCTCGATCTTGGCATTGGCGTTCTTGTTGCTCTTGAGGACTTCCTTGACCCCGGGGGAGTCCGCGGCCAGGCGGGAAAGCCTGCAGAGTTCCTCCTCGGGCTTGAACATGGAGACATAGGCCCCTGCGACCATCTTGCCGATGGCGCTTTCGCTGATGCCCGGGAACAGGTTTCTGCAGACGTCCCCGAACATGAGGTATGCGAGATAACTCAGGTTCAGCATCTCGAAGTGATACTGCCACCCCTTGATCATGAGGTTGACCATGCGGTCGAAGGTCTCCAGGATGTCATAGGAGACATAGCAGCCCGTGGGTGCGGGCAGAACCTCTTCGTCGGGGACGAACTTGGGGAGTTCGGTGGGGATTTCGAGGCCTTTCATCTCCTCTCCAAGGGCCTTGAACTTGGTCAGCCACTTGTCCCACAACTCGTCGTAGTGCTCGAACACATAAAAAACGCGTTTTTCAAAGTGGCCGGCCTTCTCGCCGATCACCTCGTCGGGCGGCGGGGCAATGGCACAGATGTAAAGATATGCGCCGACCAGCCTCTGGGCGATGCCTTGGGCGGGCGGGATGCAGAAAACCCTGGTGGTGTATTGCGAGAGAGAGATTTGCCATGCTTCCTGGAAGATGAGGTCGAGGGGAGGCATGGGTTCAGGTGCATGGATCTTGTCCTGATACCAGAAATTCGCCTTTTCCCAGTCTGCTCTTTCTCCGAGGCTGAAAAGGAAATGGGACGGGTACATCTCTTCCCAACCCTCCAACTCGGGCGGTACTTGAAACTCGTGAGGATCTGGGAACCTTCCTGCCTTGTCATCTGCCATAGTGTGCCTCCCTACGTAAGAAGTTTACAGTTTGGGTTGCCTCGCGGCAACGGCCCTGGCAAAAGTGAGCCGCTGGATGCAGGCTCACGGGTTCACAGGAAGAGCCCGGGAATCCCCCAGGCGAAAAAATGTGCAGGTTGAAGGTGAGATTTTGTCATTACCACCGAGCCGGAGCGAAAGAGAACGGGCTGTGCGGTCTGTAGCCCGCAGAGGCACTGAAAGTGGAAGCTCGTTTCATAGAGTCTCCTTTATGGGAAGAACTGTCAAATTCATTTTAGTTATGATACATATAAATTTGACTTATGAAAGGCAGGGCTCTATAAAAAAAATTAGTCATAATGGGTTGTCGGGGCTTCTATGATCAATCTCAATCAACTGAGGGTCTTCTATCACGCAGCCAAGCTCCAGAATTTCACGCGGGCCTCGGAGGAACTCTGCATCACCCAGCCCGGCGTAACGGCACAGGTGCGGCACTTCGAAGAAAACAGCAATCTTGTTCTTTTTAAGAAAAAGGGTAGAAAAGTCTTTCTTACGGAAGAGGGAAAAATACTGTTAAGCTATGCAAAGAAAATGTTTGACATGGAAAAGGAGCTTGAAGATGTAATCGAAGAGCTCAGGGAGCTCAGGAGGGGGGTGCTCAAGATTGGGACCACCAAGGCCTATGCCCGACTTTTCATGCCCGTTCTGATCAGCAACTACCACCAGCGTTACCCCAACATCCGAATCAAGCTGGATGAAGGAAGCTCCAGGGAGATGATTTACAGTCTCCTGGATTTCCGAAACGAAATCGCCATCATCGCCAGGGCTGTGGATCATCCGGACGTCACCTTCGTCCCCTTCAGCCAGGAGGAACTGGTGCTCATCATCCCCCCCGACCACGCGTGGGGGTCCCGGAAGGCAGTCACGATCGAGGAACTCTCCAGGGAGCCCATCATCATGAAGGACAGCGGATCGGGCACCCGGCGGATTCTCAGCGAGCTCTTCGAAAAAAGCGGGTTCAAGCCCAATATTCTCATGGAGACGAGCAACACGGAGTTCATCAAGGACCTGGTCCACAGGGGGGAGGCCGTCTCCTTTCTGGTCAAGGAATCCGTGACCCCGGAAATCAAAGCGGGCAGGCTCAAATCCGTCCCGGTTCAGGGGTGCATCCTGACCCTGGATGTGAGCATCGCCTACCTCAAGAACCAGCACTTTTCCCCGGCGGCCAAGGCCTTTCTGGAGCTCCTGAAAAGACTTGCCGCGGAGGACATGCCTTATGAGGGCATAGGGGTGATGATGGCCCGCATGCTCTCCCGGCGTCACAAGTCGGACAAAGAACCTTCACTTGACAACCCGCCCCTCTCCTAATAAACATCCACTCAGCAAAGACCGCTATCCCATCGACCCGCCCCGCGTCCGTTCGAGCCTGACGGAAGACTTGAGACATGCCATGACCGATTTACCAAAAACACGGCTTTCGAGCACAGACATGAACCTGAAGGTGATCCTCGCCCTGACCCTTGTTCACTTCAGCGGGGATTTTTTCAGCTCCTTCATCAACCCCCTGCTCCCGGTGTTTGTGGAGAAATATTCCCTGACACTCACCCAGGTTGGCATTTTGACCGGTATAAGCCGAGTTCTGGCCTTTGTCGTCCAGCCGTGCGTGGGATATTTTGCGGACAGGTACAGGACAAGGGTCTTTGTCCTGGGCGGGCTGATCCTGGTCGCCCTGTTCATTCCAGCCTCAGGGGTCGCCTTCGGCTACCTGTCCCTGCTTGTGTTCGTGGGGCTGGGTTCCATAGGCTCTTCCATGTTCCACCCCACCTGCGCGGGCATGATTCCTGATTATTCAGGGTACAAGCCGGGGCTCGCCATGTCTATTTTCAACACAGGAGGGACGCTTGCGTTCGGGGTGGGGCCAATCTTCATCACATGGTTCGTGGGGCGTTACGGTCTCCATGCCATGCCCTGGACCATGCTTTTCGGGGCGGCGGCCCTTGTGTACCTTGTGCGGGTGCTTCCGCCCCCAAGGGGGGAAGGGCTCAGATCGCTGGGCTTCTGGGGCTCCATCCGGGATGCATTCGGAGAGGTGTGGAGGCCTCTGTCGTTCCTGTGGCTCATCATGGTGCTGAGGTCCTTCACAGGCCAGTCCATCTTCTCATTTGCCCCAATCCTCCTGGCCGAAAGAGGCAACTCACTCGTCTACGTGGGGGCCATGGTCAGCTTCTTCACTGTGGGCGGGGCGGTCAGCGGCATCGTTGCCGGTCACCTTTCCGACCGGATGGGATTTCGGAAGATCTTCATTGTGACTCACGCGCTGTCCACGCCGGCCCTCCTGCTGATGCTCTATGTGCCGGGCACGTGGGTTCACGTGACGGCGCTCTTCGCGGGAATGCTCCTTCTTGCAACTTTGCCGCTTGGGGTCCTCATGGCCCAGGAGCTTGCCCCGCGCGGGAAATCCATGGGGTCGAGCCTGATGATGGGTTTGGCCTTCGGCACCGGCGGAATGCTCACGCCCGTCACCGGAAAAATGGCGGATATGTACGGCATTCATCCCGTTCTTGTAGGGGTGTCCTTCGTGCCCCTGATAACGATCGCGCTGGCAGCGGCACTTCCCGAGCTGAAAAGATGACCCTTTACTCATCTTCCGCAAGGGAGACGGCGCCACCGTTTTCCTCTGGCTTGGGGCCATGAGTCCGGCCCGACCCCGGATGGGTTCCGGGTCCTTCTGAAAGTGGCCAGAAGACCCGGAACCGGCTCCCCCGGCCTGGTTCGCTTTCCACGACAATGCACCCGTCCGAGGCCTTGACGATCCCCAGAACCACGGCCAGGCCGAGCCCCCGGCCCAGGAACTTGTCGGTGTAGAAGGGATCGAAAATCCGGCCAATGGTCGTTTCGTTCATGCCGCAGCCGGTGTCCGCGACCGCAAGGCAGGCATAATCGCCGGACCTCGGCTTCCAGTCCAGGGGATAGCGATGTGTTTCAGGAATATCGGCGACCCTCGATGTGCCTGCCGACACGCGCACTTCACCCGCTTTTCTCAGCGATTCCCAAGCGTTGGTGACAAGGGCGGATATAATTTGATCCACATGGACCTTGTCGGCACGGATAATCGGTCCCGAGTCCGGAAGATCGTACACGATTTCGGCCCCCTCCGGCACGTCCTCCTCCATTTTCTCAAGACGTCGCCCGCAGACTCCGGCGAGATCAACCATGCCCTTTTTCCCTTGCTCTACCCCCAGAAAAGTGATCATGAGCCCGGAAGTCTCGGCCGCGCGAAAGGCCGCCGCTTGAGCTTCCCTCAGATTTTCGGATCCGTGTGCGTCCAGCTGCACTTTATCCGCAAGCAGTTCGAGATTTCCGACAACCACCGCGAGGTGGTTGTTGAACAAGTGCGCGATGGCCTCGGTCATTCGCTCCAGGCTCTCATGCTTTTCGAGAGTTTGGAGCCGCTGCTGCAGCCTGACCCGCTCTGTGATATCCGTGCCCGCGCACACCACATACTCCACATGGCCGTCCGCGTCGAGCTTGGGCGTCTTGGTGATGGCAATCAGACGATCTTCGCCGTCGGCGTTGGGGACCCACTCTTCCGTGTGAACCGGCTTCTTTGTCTGGAACACCTCACTATTGGAGACCTTGCAGACTTCGGCCACTTCTTCTGAAACGAATTCCGGTAGGCTCTTGTGGGCGATGGCCTTGACCTCCCTTCCGAGGAAATCCGCGTGGGCCTGGTTGAGCTGTCCATAGGTTTCGATGTCGGTCAAATACCAGACCTGGGTGTCGATGGTGTCCAGAAGGAGGCGCTGTTCCCTGGTCTTTTTCTCCAGGCTTTCCGTCGCTCGCCGGCGACTGATGGTTGAACCCATCACTTCCGCGATGGTCTGTAAAACGCGAACATCCTCGTTTCGCCATTCCCGGGGTGTTGTGCAGTCATCAAATCCCACGAAGCCCCACAACGTGCCGTTTGAAATGATCGGAACGATCAGAACGGACAGGACACCCTGATCGTCCAGAATTTCACGCTCCGGCCCGGTCATCTCCGCAACAAGGCCATAGAAAGGTTTGTTGCCCTGGAGCGAGGGGAGCAGCGATGGGCCCCCGATCGCAAAGGGCAGGCGTTGAAGCTCCGGGTTGTCGATTTGCGGGGGAACGCCATCCGCGCAGGACTCGTGAATTTGGGTCATGCACGGGCCGGCGCTGGAATCGTCTTCAATGAGAAAAATGTAGGAGCGGTCGGCGTAAACGGTTTTTCTCATAATCTCGAGCACTTGTTGAAAACCGCCCGACGATTTCGACGTATGGCTCAGTATTTGGACACAATCGGAAATGCACCGCTCGTACATGAGACGTTTTTTTACCGCGGCTTCCCTGTCGCGGAGTGACCGGGTCCTTTCTTCCAGGAGATCTTCAACTCGCAGGAGCGCACGCTCCCGGCGGGCCCGGACGCACTGTTCGATGAGATATTCCGGATCGAATGGTTTTCGCAGATAGGCCGCCGCTCCGGTTTTCATCCAGGACAGGGCCAGCTTGGGATCAGGGTCCGTGGTGATCATTACGCAGATACAGTCCCGGTTTTTCACCCGGAATTGCCGGAGCAGTGCGTCTCCCAAACCATCGGGGAGATGGTAGTCCAGAACAGCGATGTCATATTCCGCCTCGTCGAATCGCATCAAAGCTTCACGGCTGCTGAAAGCCACGTCTGCCTGATACCCGTGTTCCTCAAACCGCTTGGCCAGCAAGCCGGCCAGCGACTTGCTGTCCTCCACTACGAGCACACGGGAGGGCTCCTTGCGCTTTTCCCCGCCTTGCAAGGACCGGACGGTCTCCAAAAAACGGCGGCTGTCCACGGGCGAGGACATAAAGGCGTCGGCCCCCAGGTCGGCGGTGATGCGGGATGCTTCATCGCCGGCAAAGGTGGCCGAGACCACCAGGATGGGGACGGAGTTGAAGGCCTCGTATTCGGGCGAACGCAGAAGGCGGCAGAATCGCCAGCCGTCGATGCCGGGCATGTAAAGATCGGTGACGATCAGGTCCGGGGGACGCTCGGGTTTCATCCCGGCAAGGGCCGCCTCGGCGCTCTCAAAGGCGGTCGCGCCGATACGTTCCTTTCGCAGTAGACCGGTGAGCACGTGGAGCTGGGTCGGGTCGTCGTTGACGACAACAGCGGTAGCCCAAGCCCCATGTGTGTCGCTCAGTTCTCCTGGCCGGCTCATTTCCTACCTCTTCTTCCACCTCGCGATCTTTTTACAGGCTTGGTCGGCGGTTTCCAGCAGATCGGCAAGGCTCGCCGGTTTGGTGAAGTAGTCCTCAAAGCCCGCATCACGACAGTCCGACAGTTTAAACAAGGACGCATAGCCCGCCCTTGCAAACGCGAGGGAATACATATCACGGATCTGTTTTTCATCATCCACCACCATAACACGTTTTTCACTCATGCGATCCTCCTTTCAGACGCAGCCGGCTGAAATTGTCGTTTTACAAATGTGGGCCTATCCTGGACCACCGAGCATCTTCAATGCCAGGCCCACGCGCGTAACGGCGTCGATCCCCTGTTTGGACAAAACATGACGGGTTTCGGCCAGCAGATCCTGGAGTCGACCGACCTCCATTTCCAGGTCCTGAATCACGCTCGCGGCCGTCTGTTCCGTGATGTCCATGGCCTCCCGAAGGTCTTCGGTGTTTTTGGCCATGTTCTTGAAACTGCTGATCTTGTCCAGCTGCATGAGCAGCTCGTAAAAATTGACAGGCTTCTGAAGGTAATCGGTCGCGCCTTTTCGCATGGCTGCAACTGCTGTGTTTACAGAGGCATGGGCGGTCAGAAGGAGCACTTCCCTGCGACTGTTGTGCCTTTTGGCTACGAAATTGCCGGTCAGACCCGTCAAGGATTCGGAAGCGCCGATAATCAGGTAGCCGGTGGGCTCCAGGGACGCGTGAAGTCGGTCGTAAAGTTTTTTTCAATCTTCAGGGCTGAAGTAAATGGCCACATTCCGGCAGAATATGATGCATCGGTATCAGGAACTTCTGCCTCAAACTCAGCTTCATGTGTCAACCTCCTTTGCATTTGAATTGCCGTCAGCCGCCGGTGGCAGCGAGGCATTCTCGATATCGACAATTTGACTCCGCAGGTAGGGTTTGGATTGGTATCTCGTGATTCTCATAATCTTTCGCGTCAGCCCTGCAATGCGGTCGATGCCTTCCTTGATGGTTTTCAGGGTTTTATATTTAGGGTCACCCATCTCGAGGTCCATCAGCAGCATTTCGGAAAATCCGGACACGCTTTGCAACGGCTGGCTCAGTTCATGGCAGACAGCACCGGCCATCTCCAGAACCCCTTGCAGCCTCTCCCGCTCCAGCATCTCGTTCTGCAGGGAAATCATGCGCCTGCCCACATCCACCCGGGCCTTCAGCTCAGCATTGTTATAGGGTTTTTGGATGTAGTCGTCCGCACCCGCCTCGAGACCCCGGACGATGTCGTCGGCCTCGCCCCGTGATGTGAGCAGGATCAGGTAGAGCGGTTCTTCACGCTCCTCTTCCCTGAGGCGGCGGCACAGTTCCGCCCCGTCCATCCCCGGCATCTCCCAGTCGAGCACGGCCAGGCGAGGGGCGTCGTTTCCCTGAAACACACCATAGGCGTCGTTCCCGTCCCGGGCGGCGATCACGTCATAGCCCCACTTGGTCAACACCGCCTGGAGCATGGCCCGCGAGGTCACATCGTCTTCGGCAATAAGAATTCGCATGATTCGTCTGACTCCATTTGTCTCTTCAATTGTTGGAACCTCTGTTCAAGATCCGGCAGCAGCCTGCGCAGGGATTCCCCATCCCCGGCCTTGCCGGAGCGTTCCATGGCGTGGGCTGCCTCCTGAAACGCCGGGGCGGCGACATTGCCGCGGCACCTTTTATTTTGTGGGCCTGTGCTCCAGCCTGTTCGACCTGCCCGTTTTCCACGAGCGATTTCAGCGCCGACACCTGTCCGGGCATGTCGTCCAGAAATCCTGCGATAATCATTTCCATCAGCTCTTTGTCATTCATCAGCCGCTCCAACAGGGCCGGCCGGTCGAATATCCGGGAGGCTTGGATTTCATCTTCCTTATCGGACGATTTTTCCTCTTCCGCAGGGTTTTTTGCGCGGTTCTTCACATCCATGCCCTTGCCGATCCATTTTTCCAATGCATCGGCCAAGGCCAACGGATCGATAGGCTTGGACACATAACCGTTCATTCCCGCCCTCAAACACTTTTCGCGATGGCCGGCCATGGCGTGGGCCGTCATGGCGATGACGGGAATCCGGTGGTTCAAGATGCCGGATCGCTGGTCCCGGATGCACCGGGTGGCTTCGAGACCGTCCATCTCGGGCATCTGGATGTCCATGAGCACCAGGTCGTAGAGGATGGCCCCTAGCGCCTCGAGAGCCTCATTGCCGTCCGCCACGGCGTCCGCCCGCAGGCCGAGCTTCTTGAGGATTCCCAAGGCCACCTGCTGGTTGGTGAAATTGTCCTCGGCCAGGAGGATGCGAACCTCGCGGCCGGCAAAGAGGTCGCGGATTTCCCGAGTCGCGTAACTCGTCGTGATGCTGTGAGTTTCCGAATGTCCCCTTTCACCGGTCGAGTGAATATCGGACAGCACGGCTTTCAGTTCGTAGGGGCGCGCCGGCTTGGTGAGATACCCGTCAAAGCCGATTTTTTCAAAACGCCTGGGGTCTTCCCGAGCCCGAGGGAGGTCAGCAACACCATCCGGGTCCCTGTAAGACGTTCATTGGACTTGATGGCCCGGCCCAGCTCCCCGCCGTCCATCCCCGGCATCTGCAGATCGATGACCGTGGGTCAGCGCGTTCCGCATGTCCGCCAGGTCGTCGGGAAGAGCATAAGAGAAAAATTTGTCAAAGCTGTGGCCTATGCTGCCTGCGGGCAGGCCCAGCATGTGATCGGCCACGGGCGAGATATAGCTGCCCGCAAAAACCCCGTTTTCGTCCACCTCATAGCGCCATACGATGTCGGAAAGACCCCAGATGACGGCCTCGTAGTCTGCCTTGCTTTCCCGCAGTTCTTTTCGCGTTTTGTACTCTTCGCTGACGTCACGGAATACGAGCACGGCACCGATAATGACGCCGTCCTCATCCCGAATTGGGGCGGCGGAGTCGGCGACCCGGCGCCTCGTGGCGTCACGGGCAATGAGCATCGTGTCGCTCGGCAGTTCCAATGTTTCACCGGTTGCCAGAAGTTGGTCAATGGGAATGTCCACCGGTTCCTTCGTTCGCCCGTTGATGATGCGGAATATGTCGCACAGCGGCTTCCCGCGGACCTCGTCCCCCGTCCAGCCCAGGAGACCCTCTGCGACCGCGTTCATACCGTCTACCAGGCCTCTTGCATCGGTACTGATGACCGCATCCCCTATGGAGCGAAGCGTAGCTGCCAGCTTCTCTTGACTTTCGGCCAGTTCAGCGGTGCGCTCTGCCACCATTTCTTCCAACCGGCGGCGGCGCTGCAAGATCACACCCGTAACAACGACCGCCGCGGCCGAAAGGATGAATCCGGAAAACACCGCCAGCCAAACCGCCTTTGGAGAATGATCGTGCACAAATTCCGGCCCGGGGTGGGCGTTGACAATGAAGGTTTTTCCGAAGGCCAGGATAGGGCTGTTCACGGACCATCGAGAGTCAGAAAGGCGATCGGGTCCCGAGGCGGAGGCAAGCATCGTCGCTTCTCCCCCGGGGTGGGCAAGCGTCAGTGACAAGGCCACGTTCCGGCACGGACGCGCGCACTGAAGGACATCGCCCATTCGCAGCACCGCCAGTGCAAAACCCCGCACCTTTCGGCTTTCGCCCGGGGCAAAAACCGGGCGATAGACCAGTACCGCTTGTTGACTCCCCGTTTCCTGCACGAGTGTGATAGGCTCCGTACAGGTCGTCAAACCCGTTTCCGTGGCCTTTTCAAGAGCCTCACGGCGCAGCGGTTCCGAACCCAGATCAAATCCGACGGCGGATTCATTCCCTGCCGGCGGGGAAACGTAGTAAACCGGATAGTGAGCCGCTCGATCTCCTGCCGGAACCCTCTGGCCGCTTGTGTCTTTCTGCCAAATTGTAAAACCGCTCATTCCCTGATCGCGGGCCAGGGTTTGAATCCGTCCTTTTTGGCCTGCCGGCACGGCCGGTATCCATTCCCAGGCCTGAACGGCGGAATTCTGGGCAAGATGACCGGCGTAGTTCTGAAATTCACTGACATGGACCTCCTGGCTGTTTTCAACAAACCTGGCCAGCCCTTCGAGTTCGACATCGCGCAGTTTCCAGAAACGCTCCATCAACGCGGCGGCCTTGCCGTTCGCAAGCTGCCGAAACGTCTGCAGGTGAGTGCGCGTCTCCTGGTCGTGGGCCAGCCATGCGGCAAACAGGGTCAAGACCAGACCGACGGTCGCGGTGATGATCGGTTCCAGCAACGGCGATCCCCCTGCGGTGGAGTGGATCGTGTGTCGGCGCCGAAAGGACAGCGCCATGCCGAAAGACAGGATTGTGATCAGCGCGATGGTCGCAACGCACGGTGGAACAGCCGCCCCGAGAAGCTCGGCTCGCCAGCTCTTCGCATCCATATCCATGCCCAGAACGGCCGGCATGTCCCCTGTTTGCGGATCTTGTATGGGCACGAGCGAGGTGATCCAGGTCCCCCAGCGGTCGGTCACCGGCCCCACGCTCAGGGCGGTTTTCATATCAAAGGCGCGCAGGTAGTCCGCCGATATCTCTTCATAAATCTGTCCGGCCGGCGATTCGTCCTCTGATCCGGACGGTTCGCTGTCCACATAGAAAAACACACGACCATCGTCCCTGCGTCCCATGAGATAGATGAACCGGCATTTCACATCCGCTCCCGCAACGCCTGAGAGCTGCCGTTTAAGCCGCAGGTAAACAGGGTTTTCCACGTCCGAGACCGACCCGGACAAGGAGCCCAGGCGCTGCAGGTTCAGGCTCCGAGCCACCAGTTCCGCAGCCCGCAGGCGGTCCTTGCGCATCCCGAGGTCCGCCCTTTGAACTGTCCAGAAAACAGTGGCCGCCCCTGCGACAACGGTGAGGAAAATCAACAGGGCCACAGCGCGATTTGTTTTGTCTGTAAATCTGCTTTCCATTTTGTTCTGCTGTGTGATGAGCTGGAGTCTTGCATGTTCACATCAAAGACAAAAAGACGAGTGGCGACAAAAGGCCGAGGCGCCCCGCCCGCGGCCTCATGTCATTCCACCCGGACAGGGCCTTACTCTGCGGCCCTTGTGACGATGAACTCCCCGTAGTCATCGCCGATTTCAATTCCTTTGGTCTGTTCACACCGGAAGGTGTGAATTCCGCTTTTTCCATCCGGATCGTATTCCCCGCCGTACGCAAGGTCCATGAACGCGGCGGTAACCCCACGGATCATGTAGGCGGAGGGCCTTGCCGCCTGGCCGTAGAGCATCACATCGCTCTCGTAGTAGTCATAGGCCCGGACAACCATCTTCTCATTGGGGATGATGTCGATGACCTCGGACTGGGCCCAGCCCCAGGCGGTGAACACGGCAAAGGCACCGTGAAGCACGTCCTCCGGGGCCTTTTCGATCATAGGGCTGACCTCTTGTTTCCACTCATCGGAAGTGATGATCCCGTAACCCGTGTGGTAGCCGCACTCGTGGGCTGCGTTTACCAGCAGGACTTCGGCCGGCTCAATGAGGTCTTCCGGAACGGAATTGACGATACGGCGCGCAAAACCGTTCCAAAACTCCGCGGGCAGCTGTTGAACGAATACGCCGAATGCAGGGATGAGGCCTTCCTCATTGCCCAGGACTTTTACCTTTGACATCTCCTCGATGATCTTTTTTTGAAATTCATGCCCTTTGAGGACGGTCATTTTTTTGTTGTCAGGAAGTATCAGAATGATTGGAAGGTCATATATCCGATCCCGAATCGAGAGCAGATCCTTAAGGGTTTCATGGTTAAATACATTGAAAATCAGCACACGGAGATCGCCTCTTGGTCGGCAAAAACGGTTCGCCAATCTCGCCGTGGACCGGAAAACTTCGATGCCTTCGTCTAATTCCCGGACGAATTGTTTCATCTGATTTTCCGCTCTTCTATTGCCGGATGAAAAGAATAAGACGGCCATATCGGGCAAAAATCCTTATGGGTTGATAAGCAAGTGGATGCGTCCAGATAATGTAGGAAAGCAAAGAAGCAGGATGTATGCCAGATATCAATATAAATGCCGGCAGTCAATATTGTGCCCTAAATATAGACAGTTAGGTGGTCTGGGAGAGCGTTTGGCGGGGAAAGAAATGCAAACGCATTCCGGATGTGTCCCCATTTGGGGAAAGATTTGTCCCTATATGGGGACAGCTTAGGAAGAGGGTAATCAGGACTTGAATTTTGAGAGCCCGTATTTTTTGAACCGAGCATACACCTTGGAGCGGCTTAGACCCGCAATGCGGCAGATCTCCTCCATGTCCCCCTTTGTCTTCACGATAAGGTTCTCAAAATATTTCTTTTCAGTGGTTGCGATCAGGTCTCTGATGGTTGGGAAAGACGCACGAGTGCTCCCGCCTCTATCATCATCCGACTCCAGGCCGACTGCACCGACGGAATCTCTTTTGATCCGCGAACGGATATGCTTGGGCAGGTGGATAGGGAAAAGGATTGGGTCGTCAAGGGACTCCGAGAGGGCGCTTTCGATGGCGTGTACGAGTTCTCGCACGTTCCCCGGCCAGTCGTAGCGATTGAGGCTGTCAATGAATTCAGGAGAAAAACCCTTTTGCCCGGCATTGTATTTTCTTATCAATTTATTTATGTAATACACAAAAATTTCGGGAATATCACTTCTTCGCGTCCTCAAGGGGGGGAGCTGTATTGTGATGGACCGCAGTCTAAAAAAAAGGTCCTTCCTGAATGTCCCTGTCTCGATCAATTTGTCGGGATCGCGATTTGTTGCGGAAATCAATCTGAAGTCGCTGTGTATGTCCTCCTTGCCTCCTACCTGGCGAAACCGCTGTTCCTGCAACACCCTGAGAAAGGACTTTTGTTGGGAAAGGGGGAGTTCACCCACCTCATCCAGAAAAAGCGTGCCTCGGTCCGCTTCTTTGATCAGGCCCTCCCTTGGGTGGTCCGCTCCAGTGAAGGCCCCTTTTACGTAGCCGAAAAGGGCGCTTTCGACAAGGTTTTCTGGCAAGGCCGCGCAATCCACAACCACAAAGGGGTTTTCTCTTCTCTGACTGTTTTCATGGATTGCCTTTGCAAAAAGCTCTTTGCCGGTTCCTGTTTCTCCAGTGATGAGGACATTGGCTTCCGTAGCGGCCGCCTTGGCCACCAGTTCGAGACAATGGGCTATTTCGGGACTCGTTCCGACGATACCCTCACGCTTAAGCGCGACGGGTATATTTCTTTTTGCTTTTTTATCGCGATATTGAAGAACGCGGATCAGAAGGAGTCTGATCTCATCCAAACCGCATGGTTTCTGAATATAATCCCAAGCACCATTTTGAATAGCCAGCTCCACACCGTTTATGCTTCCTTCCCCTGTGATGACAACTATTTCAGGAGAACCAGGCATATTCTTGAACTTAGATATGGCTTTTATGCCATCACCATCCGGTAGATTTACATCCAGAAAAACCAATTCAAAGGGATTTGTATATATTTGCTCTAAGCCGCTATTTAGGGTGTAGGCACTTTTCGGTTCATGACCCATTGATTTGACGAATGATGAAATGAATTTGCACACTGCTTTATCGTCATCTATGATCAAAATCCGAGCCATGATCTTACCTTGTTTTTTTATTCTTTTATTGTGTCCAAATCATAACAAATTTATATGCTTGTAAGGTTCAGACTCTCCTTCGCTCACGCGACGGGAGACTTTAGAAACAAGCCGTTATAATATAAAACAATGTGCTTATATCAATAAAAAATAATAGACTCAAGGATATACTCAAACCTACGACAGTAACCATCAAAAATCATCTTAGAGACGTTTCTGGATGTTCTTGAATCTTAATTCAGCTTCAATATAGAAAAGTAAGTTAGAAAAAAGGAATGTGACGGTGATTTGGGTGGGAAAATTGCCACCATCATCATCGCCGGCGGTTGGCTCCCCCCATGAATCTCCAGTTGATTTGACCAAACAGATTGCATCTTAATTTCTACATGCTTCAATAAAAATATGATCATTTTTAGGTATAAAAATGTGAGGAATAAATATTAGATTGTAGTGAGATATAGGCTTTCGGCTTGATATAATAAAAAAAGGGAGTCCATTTTATCGGATTCCCTACAAGGCCTTATGGGTCACAACTCTTCAGGAAGGAAGGTTCATTTGTAAAATAATCACTGCTAAGTGGTTGTTATTCTTGGTGGAGCTGATGGGGATCGAACCCACGACCTCATGAATGCCATTCATGCGCTCTCCCAGCTGAGCTACAGCCCCGAAGCCAAGAAACAACACAATTACCAGTGTCCTCCCGTCAAGTCAATAAAATATTTTCTGGATATCCTGTTCCAAAATTTTTAAGGCCTTACTGAAAGCCGGGTCTTTATGGGTGTTGACTTTGTCGATGATTTATTTCATGATCCTTATCTAAACTCTGAATTCGGATGCCAACCTGGGAGTTGAAATCAGATACGCTCCAGGAGAATATTCGGTTCAGATCAAGCGCCGGAGTGGTGAAACTGGTAGACGCGCTGGACTCAAAATCCAGTGGTACTTAGTACCGTGTCGGTTCGATTCCGACCTCCGGCACCAAAACAAAATCCAAAGAGATCTCATAGGTTCCAAAGACCCGCATCTAACAGGAGATTGCGGGTTTTTCTTTGTCTATTGGTGTACACTGAATTCTATTGACATCCGGGGGTATTTGGGGGTATATAAAGGGGTACATGGGGCCTTGAGGTATTTGCGTACCCCCAAATAGTCCTGAGTCCTTGTTGCGAGCTGGTGTCAAGGCAAAAGGAAAGGAAACTTAATCAGGTGTGATTCCTAAGCGCGGAGGCACCCCTATGCCAACCGACAAGCTCACCGATCCAAAAATCCGGCAAGCCAAACCTACTGATAAGCCTTACAAACTTTTCGACGGCGGCGGCCTTTTTCTGCTAGTGCAGCCAAGCGGTTCAAGGCTCTGGCGGTTGAAGTACCGTTTTGGCGGAAAGGAAAAGCTTCTTTCCATCGGCAGCTATGACAAAGGCGTCTCGCTCAAAAAGGCGCGGGAGGAGCGTGAAAAGGCCCGAGGGCAGTTGGTGGAGGGCATTGACCCGAGCGTCGCAAAAAAAGAGGAGAAGCAGGCCGAGCGAAAGCAGACGGAGAATACTTTCCGAGCGATTGCCTTGGATTGGGCTGACATTTATGGCGCCCGTTGGACAGAATCACATCGTGACCGTGTAGTGGCTTCCTTAGAGGCCGATGCTTTTCCTTCCTTGGGCAGTCTTCACATTAGGGAAATCACCCCGCCTATGGTCCTGGAGGTCATAAGGGCGGTGGAGGCACGAGGTGCGCTTGATGTCGCCTCCAGGGTCCTGCAACGGACTAGTGCGGTTTTTCGCTACGCCATTCAAACCGGCCGGGCAACCTACAATCCGGCGGCAGACATGAAGGGGGTCCTAAAAACCCGAAAAGTGGAGCACCGCCCTGCAATCACTCAGGGTGAGCTGCCTGATTTCCTTAAGAAGCTCGATTCCTATTCCGGCGATCCTGTAACCAGGCTGGCAATGAGGCTCATCATATTGACCTTCGTCCGGACTGGGGAACTGCGAGGTTCCCGGTGGGATGAGTTTGATTTGGATCAGGCCGAGTGGCGCATTCCGGAAGAACGTATGAAGATGCGATCGCCTCACATTGTCCCTTTGTCACCTCAAGCCATGGCCGTTGTGGAAGAATTGAGATCGCTGACCGGTCAATCCGAGTTACTTTTTCCGTCTCAGCGAGATCAGCGAAAACCCATCTCCGAAAATACCCTCCTTTACGCCCTTTATCGGCTCGGTTACCATAAGCGCGCCACCGTGCATGGTTTTCGGGCATTGGCGAGTACTATCCTGAACGAGACCGGCTTCCGGCCGGATGTCATTGAGCGCCAGCTCGCCCATGTTGAGCAAAACAAGGTTCGCGCGGCTTACCATAGGTCTGAATACCTAGAGGAGCGTCGAAAAATGATGAACTGGTGGGGGGCCTACATCGAATCTGTTGCGAAAGAGCAGAAGGTTGTTCCCCTCCGGAGGAGGCCAGCCTGACCAAATAAAAAAACTTTATTATATCAAACAATGGAATGATTACATCGCCAATCCGGCATTCGGTCCAGCAGAAGATCCATTTTGTTTTACTGAGACAAAAGAACAATAAAGTGTTCAACCTCGACCACAACAGGCGGGTTTTTTGATTTCCCCTTCTAGAGTTACAGACCAAACTGTATAATTTTATATCACTTATCTGAAAAGAGCCTTTCATCATTAAAAAGAGGTTTATCGATGGCCCGCCATTACACCACCAAAGCCTTCTTCCGCCAGATGCCTAACGCCCTACTTGCCCGCTACTTTGAGCGCAGGGGTTTGTTTGCCGAGATCGACTTTGCCACCATGAAGGAAGGCAAACCCGACGAGCTGTTCAAGGCTTGGCTGGCTCTGCCGGACGTCAAGCGTAACCCGATGGATGCCGAGTTCCAGAGCATCTTCGAAATGAGCTGCGAGAAAGGATTTCGGGCGATCATCGACGAAGCCGGCTGGCATTTCCAGGATCCACCGGGTGCCATTGGGGATTTTGTTGAAAAGCTATCGGCCCTTCAAAACCACTATGAGCGTGCGATGGTCACCTTTCTGGACTATGGCATCCTGTGGAAAGGGGCGACCCTTTTCTTTCACGCGGACACTCTGCCCTACTGGCGTAAGCGCAAGAACCTGCCGCACCAACCCGCTGCGGTGGACGAAGACAGCATCCAACAGCTTGCCGAAATGATCCGCAATTACTTCCACTATACTGAGGGTCGGGGCAAGAATTGCGTGGTGGAACCCTTCCGCCGCGGTGAGTTGGACTATTTTTTCGCCTACCCAGAAGATTATTCTCAGCAGAGCATCGAGTGGGTGAACGGCGAGTTCGACCGTCGGCCCCACAACCCCGCCTTCGAGGTCATCTACGTCTACTCACAGAAAGAGGGTTCGATTGATTTGAATATTCGCGGTGCTCGCAAGGCCGTGGAGCCGCTTCAGGTGATGTTCGCTTCTGCAATCCTCAATCTCGATGAGATACCTCCGGATCCCAATGATGAACGCATCTATGATTTGGCGCCCTTGATGAACAGGGACTTTGAATTCGTCTTCGAGTTTGGCAGCGGTATCCAACAAGTGGCAGTGAAAAGACTACGCCTTTCTTCGCGGGTAAAAAAAGGCGACCGCGTCACGCTGGAAGCCGATAACTCTCGTGTCCCCCACGCTGTGTATGACTTGCTGGACCAGGTCAGGAAATCTTTGCCCCTTCGCTTATACAACGTCACCCAGGTCGAGCTGACCGCAGTGATTGAAGTGGATGCCGATAAGCCGCTGAAACGGATTCCCATCCGCATCACCTATCCCAACTCCTGCTCACTCAAATACGATGAAATCGGCTTGAAGCTGCGAGCTATGCTGGAAGCCTCCGGGATTGAACCCAAGGAACCGGAAACAGGTGAAGAGGAAGCTGCAACGGGTAAAGCATGACGGCTATCGATGCATTGCTTGAGTTACTGGAACGGGTGGGTTCTTGCGGGGGGGCACCTGTTTATATTACCGTTGAAGAGACGAACCAGTGGCCCGCTGAGGCAGTATTGGCCATGAGGAGGCAGAAGCTGATTTTGAAAGCACCTCCAGCCTCAAGCGCAACATGCCCCGGGTGCGAGTTAGAGTGTGTCATGCCGGTGCATACCCCGCAGGCATCTAATGGCAGAGATGAGTCGTTCATTGTCTGCGACAAGCGAAGCGACGTTAACCGGGTAGCGGTTTCGGCAGCCCGATTGTCCCTGTGGCGGTGCAGCGCGGAGGTGGTGTGTGATTTTGTTGCGAACAGCCTCGGGGTTCGCCGTAGCCGTCGGCAGAAGGATGAGTCCGGCCTGTGGGAGATCGGTATCGCCGCAGGAAAGAAACGCCGGCAGATGCTTTGTTTGAAGGCCGATGGCGAAATGATCCTGATGGCTGGAAGCACATCATCGCGGATAGCCGAACTCGTTGCCTTTGACGATGGAAAATTTTTTCTTGATGACGCCCTGATCCGACTGTTGATCGACTCAGCGACAACGGCAGATCCCCGATACACACCGAGCGAGGTCAGGCGCGAAGCCCGCAAGCTCGATACCCAAGCCATGCACGAAACCTGGCATAAAGCCTATTTTGACTGGAGGAAAAAACGCCCGGGAATGTCCGATGCCTGGTATTCGAAACAGATCGCCAAAATGGACATCGCATATGGCCGTAGCCCTGAGACCATCCGAAAAAATATGAAGCGTTAAAAAAAGTTGGGCGGAATTTTTTCGCCCAACTTAACGCCCTATATTCCTTTCCTTTTTTCCATTAAGCCCTCGATTATCTCAAGCTTCACCCTCCGGCTCATTTGGCCCTGAATAGCCTCCAAATAGAAATTTCAGCGCCGAGGTCATTCCTTGCCTTGCGTTTGACTCGCCCAAATCGCACAGCCATGCTTCGTCTAAACAACTCCAATAATCCCTATGGAGGTTCAAAGATGAAGCGCACGATACTGAGGATGCCCGCCGTTAAGCTCGAATCGGGGCTTTCACGCTCCACCATCTATCTACGCATCACGCAAGGGCTGTGGACAAAGCCGGTACCACTTGGCGTAAGGGCGGTTGGTTGGCCCTCCGAGGAGGTGGCTGCCCTCAATGCGGCACGCATCGCCGGCAAGACGGACGATGAGATACGTGACCTGGTGAAAAAGCTGGAAACGGTCCGAAAGGATGCGATGGCATGACGGCCGTGACCAATCCAGCTGTGACACTTTCCGCCGCCAACTCTCTGGAAACCGGTAAAACCGATGAAACCTATTCCGTCGGCAACCATGATTTCCTGCAGGCGGTCTTTGAAAGAGTTCCGGCCGGGGCAAGGCCGGTGGTGGTCAGTTTCAGGGGGAATCCCGAAATCATGCCCGGCAAGGTCTGGTCCTGCACGCCGTGGCAGGAGGCTGGTGAACGGCTAGTCGATTTGCCGGCCGACGCCAACAACTACTTCAGCCTTGCGGTATTCAAACCTGACGAGGCAGGAAAATACCGTCGACGGAAAAAACACTTCCAGGCCCTGCACGCTGTGATGCTCGACGATGTGGGCGGTAAGATCCCTCAGGAACGACTGACCTTGCTGCCATCGTGGCTTGTCGAAACGTCTCCGGGAAACGGACAGGCCGGGTATCTGCTCCGCGAACCCCTTGACGACGGACCCTTAGCTGATCGCCTGATGGACGCCATCGTGTCAGCCGGCCTGTGCGATCCTGGAGCCGGTGGTCCCAGGGCTCGCCTGGCGCGGTTGCCTGTGGCGGTAAACGGCAAGCACTCTCCACCTTTTGTATGCCGGCTGCTGGCCTGGTCACCGGAACGTCGCTATTCGGTCGAGGACCTTGTCGCTGGCCTTCAGCTGGAGATAGTACCGGCCGGCCGGAGAAGGCCGGAAGGAACGCGCACAACAAAGGTGTTCCCGGTCGACGGTGACCCGGTTTGGATACCGCCTCCAGACGAAAACGCCGTCTTGGTCAATCTGAGAAATAGGGGCCTCTACAAAAAACCGCTGGGCGAGGGCAGGCACGACATCACATGCCCCTGGGTAAACGGGCACACTGGGCAGGTGGATGACGGCACCGCGTACTTCGAGCCCGACGACCTTTGGCCCATCGGAGGCTTCAAATGCCATCATGGCCACTGTGCCGAACGGCATATCCAGGATCTTCTGGCAGTGCTTGGAGTCGAGAACAGCGCGGCGCGAATGAAGCCGGTTATACGGGTTGTGCCGGGAGAGTTGCACTGCGTGGTGGATGCGGCTGAGCGTGAACTGGCGAAGTCTCAGCGGCACTACCAGCGTGGCGGGCTGATCGTGAACGTGCTTACAGATCCAGGCACCCGTGAAACCCGTGTGCAGGAGATCAGCCAGCCGTCGCTCGTAAGGGCGCTGGCTGGGGCTGCGACCTGGGAGAAGTATGACAGCCGCAGCCGAGAATGGGTGCGGATAGACCCGCCGGCCCGTCATGCCAGCGTTCTGTTCGATTCCTCCAGTTACCCGCATCTGCCGGTGCTCAATGGTCTGGCACGTCAGCCCTACCTTCGCCAGGACGGCAGCCTGGTGGCGGACGCAGACTATGATCTTGCCACCGGGTTGTTCGGTGTCTTTGATGCCCGTGAGTTTACCGCTCCAGAGTCTCCGACTCGTCGGCAGGCACAGGACGCCCTGGCACTGCTGAACGACCTGCTCGTAGAGTTCCCCTTTTCCGGTCCGACGGATCTGGCTGCAGCCTTGGCGGGGATACTCACCGCCTCGATTCGGCCGAGTCTCCCTCATGCGCCCATGTTTCATGTGCGAGCGCACATGGTTGGATCCGGCAAGTCCTACCTTTGTGAACTGATAACAGCTTTTGCTACTCCTCAGAGGCCCACCCCGACTACCTTCCCAAACGATGAGGAAGAATGCCGCAAGATGCTGCTGGCCGGGTTGTTGCGGGCGCCGGCCGTGATCGAGTTCGACAACCTCACCGGTGACTTGTTGGCGCATAAGAGCTTGTGCACAGCGCTCAGTTCCGAGTTGATCAGCGGTCGCATCCTGGGGGTTTCCAAAACCGCCACCGTCAGTACGCGGGTCCTGTTTCTCTCCAGCGGCAACAATGTCGGTCCGGTCAGGGACATGACACGCCGATGCATCACCATCCGTCTAAACCCCAACTGCGAGACGCCTGCGTCGCGAAACTTCAAACGGCCTGAGTTGGTGCGAGAGGTGCTGCGGGAACGGGGCCGCTATGTATCAGCCGCCTTGACGATCGTGCGGGCCTGGATTGCCACCGGCCGCCCGCGGACCCCGTGCAGGGCGTTGGCTGGGTATGTCGATTGGTCAGACCTCTGCCGGCAGCCGCTCCTGTGGCTGGGGTTCGAAGATCCTGCGGTTTCGGTGTTCGAGGCCATGTCGGACGATCCTGACCGGGAAACGCTGGGGCAACTGCTCAGGGCTTGGCAGACCGCGTTCGGCCGGGTGCCGGGCATGGTGCGGGAGGCCGTCAAGTTGGTTGAGACCAACCGAAGCGAACACCTGGAATTAGACCAGGTGCTACGGGACATCGCCGAAGAGCGCGGCCAGATCAACCGTCGCAAGCTAGTACCGTGTCTCAAAAGTTTCGCTCAGTGTACTGGCAATTTGATTTCTTGTTGACAATGTCAGCTATGCCGCCATTGCCAAGGGTTGCTGGGTAACCGTCCTCATGAAGCGGCTATGTGCTTCC
>Ga0272443_10002114_pt1 | contig 26338 bp, 13 predicted proteins | sample SSMAcet12_FD_193581 | JGI IMG/M metagenome (GOLD analysis project Ga0272443, IMG submission 193581) | Marine sediment archaeal communities from Little Sippewissett salt marsh, Falmouth, MA, United States - SSM-Acet-12 | ecosystem: Environmental > Aquatic > Marine > Wetlands > Sediment ... | reverse complement strand
TCCCACCGCACAATCATCACAGCCATCACCGTCAACGTCCTCGCAGATAGTAGGATCGGTTGGATTGGAATCAACACCGTCGGCTACACCGTCATTGTCATCATCAGGATCACCACTATCGCAGATTCCATCAGAATCAGTATCATCTCCGTCGTTGGCTGTATCATTGTCGGGCAGAGGACCAAAGCCATCTGTTCCCACCGCACAATCATCACAGCCATCACCGTCAACGTCCTCGCAGATAGTAGGATCGGTTGGATTGGAATCAACACCGTCGGCTACACCGTCATTGTCGTCGTCAGGATCACAGGCGTCTCCCAAAAAGTCGCCATCTGTGTCTATTTGATCGGGGTTGTAATTATCAGGACAATTATCATCAACGTCTGCTATTCCGTCTCCGTCTAGATCATTTGGGCCAGTTGAGTACAACAGTATCGAAACATCGTTAGATAAATAGTTTGCAGTGACCAGATCATTATTGCCATCACCATTAAAATCAATCGAGAAAACAGAGTATGGGCCAGTTCCAACGGTATAATTGACCGCACTCTGAAAAGTCGCGTCGTCATTGCCTAACAGTATCGAAACGTCGTTAGATAAATAGTTTGCAGTGACCAGATCATTGTCACCATCACCATTAAAATCAATCGAGAAAACTGAGTGGGGGCGATTTCCAACAATGGGATAATTAACCGCGCCCTGAAAAGACCCGTCGCCATTGCCTAACAGTATCGAGACATCGTAAGAGTTTGCGTTTGCAGTGACGAGATCATTGCTACCATCGCCGTTGAAATCAATCGAGAAAACAGAGTATGGGCCATTTCCAACGGTATAGTTGACCGCACTCTGAAAAGTCCCGTCGCCATTGCCTAACAGTATCGAGACATCGTCAGAATATAAGTTTGCAGTGACCAAATCATTATTGCCATCACCATTAAAATCAATCGAGAAAACAGAGTTTGGGCCATTTCCAACGGTATAGTTGACCGCACTCTGAAAAGTCCCGTCGCCATTGCCTAACAGTATCGAAACATCGTTGGAATATAAGTTTGCAGTGACCAAATCATTATTGCCATCACCATTAAAATCAATCGAGAAGACAGAGCGAGGATCGGTTCCAACGGTGTAGTTAACCGCGCCCTGAAAAGACCCGTCGCCATTGCCTAACAGTATCGAGACATCGTCAGAATATAAGTTTGCAGTGACCAGATCATTATTACCATCACCATTAAAATCATTCGAGAAAACAGAGAATGGGCTATTTCCAACGGTAAACTTGACCGCACTCTGAAAAGTCCCATCGCCATTGCCTAATAGTATCGAAACATCGTTAGAGTGTCTATTTGCAGTGACCAGATCATTGTCACCATCACCATTAAAATCAATTGAGAAAACAGAGAGAGGATAACCTTCAACGGCGTAGTCGACTTTTTCATTAAACATCGGGTCATCTGCCGAAGTTATATCAAAAAATAACGCAATAAAGAAAATGGTTAATAGAGATGTTGTTAGCCTGCTCATATTGCCTCCGACATTGTTTTAAAAATAGTAACGATCTTTACATTTGTTGTCTTACATTTAGTAAGTAGTATCCTTTAAGATAGCTGAAATTTTAACATTGGCAAGCCAATAATTCTGAATGGGCTGAAAACCAAACAATAGTATTGGGTTAATGATACACCTTCGAACTGACAACTAATTGAGATTGCTTGAGTTAAAACAAAAGCGGGGTTCGTTATACGAATTTCGCAACTTTTTGATGTATGAAAAGGCCGATGAACTGTTAAACTCAACGGCCTATATATAAGAAGCATTTAAATTTACGGGCAATTTGGCGCCGGCCCACCTTTGTATAAGTAAGATATTAAATAAGTGATATCCAGTATGTTCGGCGATCCAGAACTATTAACATCTGCCGATTCTATGGGGATGGGCTCTGGGCCACCTTTATACAAGTAAGAAATTAAATATGTTATATCAAGAATGTTAATGTTGCCACTGGCATTAACATCACCGCAAATATAGGTGTCATATGGACCGGTGACATTATTTAGAATAGTAATATCATCCGATTGCCAATTGGCCGTGACCAGTTCGATATCCATGTCACCGTTAAAATCAGCTCCATAAATATGCCATGGATAATCCCCGACCGTTTTGAGTGAATGAAAAGTAAAGACCCCGCTTCCGTCATTAGTAAGAATTGAAACGCGGTCGAGCCCATGATGACATAGCGCCAGATCATTATCGCTGTCACCATCGAAATCCCCCGCAAAAATAGAAACCGCGGTCCAATTATAATAAGGTCCCCAATTCGGGTTGTTATATTGGTACATTACGCTTCCGGGAAAGGTTCCATCCCCGAGATTAAACAGTATCGAAACCGCTGAAGTATCTCCATGAGCAATAGCGATATCAATATTATCGTCACCGTTAAAATCAGATGCGAATATGGCCGAAGGCGTCCATCCGGTATAAGTATATTCCGGTTCTTCAAAGACACCGTTATTGTTAATGATGATTGCCACTTCATCATCAATGATAGCAATCAGATCAATATAACTATCATTGTTGAGGTCCTCGGAAAATATATAGCTGGAAGTATCATCCAGTGCATAATTTACTGTATCTCCAAGGGTTCCATCACCATTATTATACAAAAGGGATATATATGGAGACTTACTATTGATTACCGCGACATCGTTTCCATTCGCATTATCAAAGTCAGCCGAAGTGACAACGGTCGGTTCTGAGCCGACTAAGTAGTTATTACTCGTACCGAATGATCCCATGCCGTTATTAATTCTGATTGTTATGTAATCCGAGCCCTGGTTAGTTGTTATCAGGTCAGGAATGTTGTCACTGTTGATGTCACTGAGAATCGACATATACGGCGCTATACCGCCCGAAGAATAATCTTTGTAACGGATAAATGTACCATCTCCATTGTTTTTATATATCGTTATAAAATCGACAAAAAAATCAGATATGACCATATCAACATCGCCATCGTTATCTATATCATCGGCATATACAGAATTAGGTCCTTCATAAGTATTATAGCTTTCACTACCGGCGAATATATCATATCTAAGATTGTATAGGACCGAAATATAATTTTCCATAAACTGTAATGATAATAGATCTTTATGATTGTCACCGTTAATATCGGCAGGTGTCACAAAAAACGGCATTTCACCGACGTAATATTTGAGCGTCGAATCAAAGACACCGGTTCCATCGTTTAATATAACCGCCAGTGAATCCTCCACGACCAGATTAACCGCAAGATCAATATCAGTATCACCGTCAAAATCATGCAGGCAATGCCCGATTGGATTATCTCCCGCGGGATAGACAACCGGGGTGTCGAATACTCCGGTTCCATCGTTTAGCAAAACGGAAATACTGTCAGCCACAGTATTGACGCAGACAATATCGATATCTAGATCGCTGTCGACATCGGCCGAAGAGACCGAATACGGTATCCAGCTGACCGGATAGTGAGTTATTGTACTAAATACGCCGCTACCGTCATTAAACAATACCGAAAGTGAACTTGAAGAAGTATCGCCATTGGCGACTACAAGATCAAGATCACTATCATCATCAAAATCAGCCAGGGATAACGATCTTGGACCGGTTGCCACGGCGTAATTAACCGCCGCAGCGAAAGTTCCATCACCATTATTTATCAATACCGAAACATCATTGGAAATATTATTGGCTGTAATTAAATCCGGGTAGTCATCACCATCAATATCCACCGTTGTTACCGTGATCGGTTGGTCTCCCGCCTGGTAGACGATTGTATCCCCGAAGGAAGCGTCACCATTATTCATCATAACTTTAATATTATTTGCTACCGCCATATTTGTTATTACGAGATCATTGTCGTTATCGCCATCAAGATCCGACGAAGATACCGCCGCAGCATAGAATCCGACCGAATATTCTGCCGGCAAAGTAAACTCACCATAGCCGAGATTTTTTATAACAATAAGGTTGTCGGTAAATAGTGAATTATCGACGATAGCAAGATCGATATCGTCATCTCCATCAAGATCAACTGCGGCGATGGAGGTTGGATTTGGTGTTACTGAAATTTCTGATTTTTCGCCGAATAAAACGATTTCGGCGTTAAGATTCAAAAATATAATGATCAGAATGACCGGAACTATCAATATCGACTTCCGCATAATCATTTTGCCTCCGATCTTAGTTTTTATCTGATTTGCTATAATATCGGCAAAAAGCCTTAATTTGCAAGGGTTTTCTCCACTCCGCAGTATGTGCAACTAATCAACGATCGAATTCTATTGATATAGAAAGTTTCTTGAGAGTGATGTCTATTTTTTTAGATGTGCTGTAAGCTAAAGACTATTAACGGGATAATAATAAGCGGGGGCTACGAGACGAGTTCATCAACTGGATTGTTGAAAATGTAGCGGCATAATCGAACAATATATTCGATAATATATTACGAGATTTAAACTTGAGTGAGTAATTGTGAAGCTCAATTACAATCAAACAAAGGATCGGTCTCACCGACCCTTTGTTATAGACTGTTTAAAACCGTTTATTTCAGCAGTAGCATTTTCTTTGATTTCACAAAATCACCAGCTGACATACGGTAGAAATAAACACCCGTGGCAACTTCCTGACACTGAGAATTTACACCATCCCACTTTACTGAGTGATATCCCGCCTCCATATTTTCATTTATAAGGGTAATGACCTTTTGCCCCAATATATTAAATATATTTAGCTCAACATTACTGGCTCTCGGCAAAGCAAAATTAATAACTGTGGTTGGGTTGAAGGGATTGGGGTAATTCTGGCTCAAATCAAATTCTCTGGGTAATAGAATGTTGGACGATTTAATTGGAACTGGCATTGATGATAAATCGGCACCTAATGCGGAGATGATTTCAATTTCACCGGTGGCCTTAATTATTGTATTTCTACCAATTGAAATGACATTTTCACCCCGAATATCCAACATACCGAGTTTAATCGTGTCTTCAGTCTGACTGTAATAAAGATTGAATCCCCTTAAGTCGCTTTCAAAAGTAATATGTGGACTATCCAATGATCTCGTTATTAGTTCGATTCCCATTAATTCGACAGGAGTTTTAATACTAATAACACTGTTTCCTTCCTTGATTTCGCAGACAACAGTGGCACTATCTCTAACGGGACTTCCGGGGGATGATTTCTTCAAGCCAGTGCAATCAAGTTCTGGGCCCTCTTTATAAAGATAGTTTATCAAATATGTTATATCGAGAAGATTTATACCCAAATATTCGCCATTGAAATTAACATCTCCAGATTCGAGGGGTTTCGGTTCTGGGCCACCCTTGTATAAATAGTTGATCAGATAGGTTATATCAAGGATGTTGACTGCGCCAGTGCTGTCAGCATCACCGCATACGAAATAATAGGATATTGTCGTTTTGGCATCAAACGAATCAGGAGGTAATTCAATATGACCCACATTATCCTCTGCGATGCTATAAAAAGAGTATGTATGGCCATGAACACAGCCGGTATATTCGGCCGATGTTGCCGTTGTATCCTCTAGCCAGATATTAAACGCTCCCCCATTATCACTATAATAAATATCATAATTCTTAATCCCAGAGCCCAATTCCAGTGAGTCATCATCGAGTCCTGACCAGTCTACCATTATCTCAAGATCATAGGTTGTATCTGGTAAAGGTGTCACCCAGCTTCGAGGTGGGCCGACATCAATGGTGTTTGTCCATGGCCCATTTTTAGGCGCGGGTGTCCATAATGGGCAAGTATCGCACGGCGGTTGCCAATCGAAATTACTATAGCATTGATTGGTAAGTTTTGTGCCTGTGGGAAGATCCGGTAAAGGATCGACTGAGAAATCTACCCAGGCAATCTCGTATCCGCTGTCTGACATCGGGGGCAGGAAACCGATCAGATCCGGAAGTGTATCAGATTTGGGCACTAATGATGTGAATATCCACTCTATTGCCCGATGATCTGGATCAAATGTTCCTTCCACATTGACTATTATGTCTTTTTCCGGACGCATATCAATGTCCAAGTCAAAATACTGACCTCCTTCAAGATCAACTGACTTATCAAGGAACCCGAATCCATCGAATTGAAATGTCCCAATATCAAAATCACTATCTAATGTATCCCGAATCATAACAAGCTGAGCGTCTGCGGTTGCTTCTTCATGATTCCAGAAATCGATACGATAGGAATAGCTTTCTCTTGAATCGGATAGATATCTTGATAATGAATCTTGGGGCGTTGAATTGAAATCAAACCCATTAGGACCATATTTTTCTTCTGGATCTATGGATTCCATGCCCAATACGTATAACACGGCCACTACAGTTGTTAAGTTCCTTAATTCTTCAGAAATTTCGTCCCAATGCAAAGAGTCATTCTCGGGAATAGGAGGAATCCATGATTCAACTGGAGGAAAAATAATATCGTTTTCACAACATTCGCCTGTTTCAGGAGTAGGCCTAGGCATAGAATAATGATGGTAACAACCCCATTGACCTAAAAGCACACCAATCGGAGTCCAAGGATAAGCATCAAAATGACATCCATACATATCATAGATTTCTTTAATCCATGTAAACGAGTTATATCTGGAAGTTGATATAGGTAAAAATTCGTAGGTTAATTCCGTCCCGTTTTCTACGAATTCTTCATATCTTCTAAACGCTTCTTCTGCAATGTCAATACCCATTTGCTCATCTAAACAGGGAGGACTACAATTCAATTTAATTGACCATTCTTCATTTGATACCCAATCGTCAAATGGAGTCATTGAAATCACTAATGAGGTTGGATAATCTAAAGGATTGTTTTCATTAATTCCAATAACAAATGCATTTTGCATTTCATCTACATAATAGATGCCACATTTAATATGCCAAAAATCATCATACGTTGATTCAATAAGGGTTTCTCTATGCCACTCTGATATAATTTGCCCAGGATGGTAGTTTACTTTAGAATTTTTTCCATTCCGTAGTCTTCCTGTGTATATTTCCTTATTTATCATCATTCCGCATTCAATTATATTTTCATATGAAGAGGTGAATACTTGAAATTCAAAAGATTGCGATTCGCCTGGATAAATTTTATTTGGGAAAAAGACTAAAAAGGAAGATTTTAGGGTGTCGGATATTGGGAAAGCTAATTGCATATCCGTTTTAAATTCCATATGTTCTGAAAATTCGATCCAAACCAGTGGATTTAAAATATCTACATTACCAGAACTGTGACATCTTATTAAGATGTTACTCCATCTATTTAATCTAATTTCATTTCTACCAATTATTTCTATACTAACATCCGGATCTGAAACATTCTCAATGTAATAATTATCAAAACAAGTATCAGAAATGCCAATTGAATTGGTAACAATCAACTGCCAATCACCAGTTTCAGCCGATGTTAAATCAAAGAAGGCCGACAATTCTACACCTATTGAGTCACCATAAACCGGGTCAGCAACAATATCCTCATAGCCATCGCGAATGAGTTTGACGGTCGAAGCGGAATCCAACCCGTGTCCAGAAACTATCACCGTGACTGGGCCTTGACCTCCAATATATGTCGATAAGCCTGTTATAGTGGGAGGTAATCCAGGATCTGGTGGTTCCATATCGGCGCCAATAAACAGCATATATTGCCTTTCCTGCGAGGGTGCGCCGTCAATATGCTGAGTATCCAAATATCGTAAATAGTATCTTCCAGGAGAAGGATTTTCAATTTGCCCAGAAACTGAAACCCCACTACCAAAATGCCATTTTTCAGTTGGATTATTGATATTTTCGTAATACACATCAAAATGATTCCAACTACCTATTCCTTCTGCTCTAAGATTGAGATTTGACACTCCTTCAGGAGCATCAAATTGAATCCAGTCAAACCCAAAAGGTCTCAAGATATCTCCGACATACCATTCATCGAGAGATACTTGCGGTAGCTGATCACAGAATTTAACGGTCCCCGTTCCGGGATCATAGGCTTCAATCATCAACCTTACCAAACCGGATGGAGGGTTATCAACTTGAAAAGCAATATCCGATCCTCCAGATTCACTTATTAACTCATTTCCTTGTTCATCAACAAGTTTTACATCAGCCATCCAAGTATTATGAGCCTGAAGGTTTGTCTTTTTTAACATCATAAAAATATCATCATTATCGCCGGAAGACAAGGCTCCACCTATTTCAATCGTTGAACCGTCATGAACATTAAAATCATACCATTCACAAAATGGAAGATATTCTCCCTCGTAGAGAACTACATTAAAACCCTTATAGAATCGATATGACTCCATTTCAGAATTCCTAATTTCAAGATCCCATTTGTCTATAACAGCACCGGTTAAATCAAATGATGCAAAAATGGTATCAAGGGTAGCGCTCACTGATACGGAATTGGCCACAATATCGGTTTCTCCATCCAGCATCAGTTTAGCAGACATATTTTCTTCGAATCTTTCTCCAATTATTGAAACATCGCGTATCACACCTGTTGCAGCAGCAATAGGTTGTATGGAGTGTATTTCTGGCCCTGTTGAACTACGCACTGAAAAATGATGGCCAATAATGTTATTATGCTTTGCTTCATCTGAAGCCAATTCAACATTACACTTAATATAATAAATGGCAGGCTCCGATAGTGTATAGGGTGTGAATTCTATCGTATCCGATTGTAATGGGGTTAAGTTCATATTAACTGTTTCGGAGTAATCATCACCAAAAGAAATTGTAACGCTACAATATTCCTCATTTCTTCCAATATTTTTAACAACAGCCTTTGGCTGAACAATGTCGTCAGGATAGAATATTCCATGTGGCTCAAGAATTACTAATGACTTTACATCATGTGAATATGGCGAAAACAGAATTATACCCAAACTATCTACAGAAGCATAGAGGGTGTCATCCTGAAACTGCACGGAATCAATACTTCCTTCAGTTGTGTTACTGGATAGAATTCTGACGCTATCTCCTATGTTAAACTCGAATCCATTATTAGGAATGATATTTAGATTGCCATTGATCACTGCATTGTTGTTAACCTGAAGGTGATCGCAATCAATCCCTGGATTTAAACCGCCAACGTTTATACTAAGTACACCACCTGAATGCTGAGTATAACTACCATCTAAATCTAAAGAGCTATACTCAGTATTATCTATTCCAGGGTATACTTCTGATTTATTTAAAATGTTTCCTGAAATAGATCCAAATCCTCCTAATATACTTCCGTCAAGACTTAATGTGTCAGTTATAATTATATAACCATCGCTTGCGGTATTTATTATTCCACTTGAATGTGTATATCCAGAATCAAACAATGCCTTCCCATTACCGCCAATATTTATATTTTGATTATAAGCAATATTAGACATTATAGGTGTAGTGCAGTTTGTAGATATTCCATCATTACAGATTATAACCTCTCCTTGTGTATCGGAGCTATCTTTAAGATATACTGTTCCGGCACCACCACAATAAGAGGCTCCATAGCCATTGGAGCCACCATAAGCAGTTATATTGTCATAAGGTAAATTCAACGAATTATAGTAAACTGCAACACGACCGCCGCCGCCTGTCCACTGTGACGATCTTGGTGCTAAACCGCCATTAGCGCCAATCATACCGCTACCACTTAAACTGTCAGTCTCTATAAGGATTGAGCCGCCAGAACCGCACCCGGCAGAATAGTTGATTATATTAGGAAGAGCACCGCCATCCGCAGATATCTCGCCATCGACTACCAGGCTGGAGGAAATAATTGTAATTCGACCACCGCCATCACTGCCAGCATGGTTACCATGCTTACTACCGCCCGAACCAAGATAAATCGGGCTCTCAAGCAGTCCGTATGATCGATTTACCTGGTCGAAAGAACTGCCATAAGCACCATAACCACCATAGCTGCCTCCGGCTGCATAATTGTCAATTGGCCAGGAACCGGCTACAATCGCTCCCGAAGTGTCGAACGTTTCAGCCGAATCACCAAAAATCGAACCGTTACCACCACCGTTTAAACCACGACTGTCGACATTTATACTACCACCACTTTGAATCTCTAAAGTCCCCAATACATTCAACTCCAAGCCCGCTAAATAACGATCGGTATGAGTTACGATACCACCTGAATCAATTGTCATATTACCGATAACATCGGAAGCTCCAAAAACACCATCCTTAATCAGGGTAACGCCATCATTGACAACAATGGCATCTGAGACAACATCAAGACGACTGCCTGATTCAATATGAATAATACCGTCGGCTATCCAATTTTCATCAAATTGCGAAATCGTCATCAAAGAGCTGTCCCTGATAACAACTTCACCATCAATAGTCATAAGAAGGGGAGTTGAGCCCATATCATAATCGGAAACAACATCAAACGTACCTTGCTCAACCCAAAGACTGTCGGTCACAATGGCGCTATCATTACGCAACCAGCCACCATTACGAATCAATACCCGGTGAAAGGAGCTCTCTTCGGTTAATAAATGGCTTCCGCTCTGGTGACGAAAGAAACTGCTACTGTTATTACAGATTATAACCTCTCCTTGTGTATCGGAGCTATCTTTAAAATATACTGTTCCGGCACCACCACAATAAGAGGCTCCATAGCCATTGGGGCCACCATAAGCAGTTATATTGTCATAAGGTAAATTCAACGAATTATAGTAAACTGCAACACGACCGCCGCCGCCTGTCCACTGTGACGATCTTGGTGCTAAACCGCCATTAGCGCCAATCATACCGCTACCACTTAAACTGTCAGTCTCTATAAGGATTGAGCCGCCAGAACCGCACCCGGCAGAATAGTTGATTATATTAGGAAGAGCACCGCCATCCGCAGATATCTCGCCATCGACTACCAGGCTGGAGGAAATAATTGTAATTCGACCACCGCCATCACTGCCAGCATGGTTACCATGCTTACTACCGCCCGAACCAAGATAAATCGGGCTCTCAAGCAGTCCGTATGATCGATTTACCTGGTCGAAAGAACTGCCATAAGCACCATAACCACCATAGCTGCCTCCGGCTGCATAATTGTCAATTGGCCAGGAACCGGCTACAATCGCTCCCGAAGTGTCGAACGTTTCAGCCGAATCACCAAAAATCGAACCGTTACCACCACCGTTTAAACCACGACTGTCGACATTTATACTACCACCACTTTGAATCTCTAAAGTCCCCAATACATTCAACTCCAAGCCCGCTAAATAACGATCGGTATGAGTTACGATACCACCTGAATCAATTGTCATATTATTTGTTACAACAATAATAGCATCAGCAGTCAAAATTCCACCAGCTTGGATTGTTACATTCTCAAAGGTCGTATCGTTCGTTATTGTCATACTTGTTGATAGGACCAAGTCATCAGCAAATAATACCTGAAATGATAAAATCAAAAACAGGGATAATGTAATTATTATTCGCATAGCGCCTCTCCAAAGAAATAGATGAGTAGTATTTTACTTATTAGAATCCTAAATGTCCTGTATATCCGAATACTGACTAATTATAGTAAATTATTTTTATTTGTCAAATTGTTGTTTACAGTCAAAACAGCATCTACGGTCAAAATTCCGCCTGCTTTTATAACAACGTTATCAAAAGTCGTATCTGAGGAAATGCTCAGCGACTCTGAGAGAATTAGATCTTCTGATTTTACAGATTACCCAATAATGATAATAAAGCACATAAGAATGATGGAAGCATACTTTATTTTCTCTTCCCTCCTAGCAGTAAGAATTGAGATTTTTATTATAGTTATGACTATCTTATGGTTTTGTTAGAAAACGCTTCGGATAAATATAGAAAAATATATAAATTGCTTATTTGTTATGGAATAGCAGATTAATACAATTTTGTCAATAACTGTAGCACAGCTCCCAATTTTAAACAAGATTGAGGAAAGTAATGATCTTATTTGGAAGGGAGAGTAGTATTGTATTATTATTACCAGTATTGCACCATTTGTCGTTCAATTGTGTATTGACAAAAACTGTCATTTGATGTTATACTATAAGTTAGTATAATCCAAATGGATAGGGAGATCATTTAACTGTGATCCAGTCGGCTGTTGGTGATTAAGTGTTTATATTACAATCAATTATACGTTTAGACGAGAAAGGGAATCTCCATTGAGCGGTTCTAAAATTACTATTTCTCAGCTTGAATCTTTTCTCTTGAAGGCTGCCGATATATTGCGCGGCAAGATGGATGCCTCAGAGTTCAAAGAATACATTTTTGGTATGCTATTTATAAAAAGGCTGTCGGATGGATTCGATTTGAAACGCGAGCAATTGCGCAAAAAGGATTTTGCCCATTTGAAAGATAAGCCTGATTTGGTAAAGGAGCTTTTAGAAGACAAGGCTTCTTATGGAGAAACCTTCTTTGTGCCGCCACGGGCTCGCTGGCATGAATCCTGGATTGACGAAAATGGCGATGAGGTGCCTCCTTTAAAACACTTAAAGCATGATATAGGGAGCATGCTTAACAAGGCGATTGCTGCTATTGAAGACGAGAACGATTCTCTGGCTGGCGTATTAAAGAACAATATCAATTTCAACGAGATAAAGGGAAAAACAAAAATCCAGGATCAGAAGTGGAAAGATCTTCTTGATCATTTCAATCAACCGGGTTTTGTTCTGGTCAATGACAACTTCGAGTTCCCCGATCTGCTGGGAGCGGCTTATGAATACCTGATAAAATACTTTGCCGATAGCGCAGGTAAAAAAGGCGGTGAATTTTATACGCCTGCTGAAGTGGTCCGATTGTTGGTCCAGCTTACAAAACCGGAGGCTGGGAATACAGTCTATGATCCGACCGTTGGTTCCGGTGGCTTCCTTATCCAATCTCATCAATATGTCGAAGAGCAGGGGCAAGATGCCAATGATATATTTCTCTATGGCCAGGATTCAAATGGAACCGTCTGGTCGATTTGCAACATGAACATGATTCTGCATAATATTACCCGCTTTACGATCGAGAATGGCGATACTCTTGAGGATCCATTGATCCTTGAAAATGGCCATATTCGAAAATTTGATAGAGTTTTGGCTAATCCTCCCTTCTCGCAGAATTACAGCCGTGCAAATATGGAGTTTACAAATCGGTTCGATGAATGGTGCCCGGAGACCGGGAAAAAGGCCGATTTGATGTTTGTTCAGCACATGCTGGCCAGTCTTAAATCTGATGGTCACATGGCCACAATAATGCCGCACGGTGTGCTGTTCCGTGGTGGCAAGGAAAAGCTCATTCGAGAGATATTCATAAATCAAGATGTAATCGAGGCCATTATTGGGCTCCCCCAGAGTTTATTCTATGGAACCGGCATACCTGCGTGTGTTCTCGTCTGTAATAAGAATAAACCTGACAATTTGAAAGATAAGATTTTATTCATTAACGCGGATCGTGAATATGCAGAGGAGAAAAATCAGAATAAGCTTCGACCCGAAGATATTGAAAAAATTGATTTTGTTTTTACCAATAAACGTGAGATTCTCAAATACAGCCGCATGGTCGATAAGACAGAAATAGTCGAGACACATGATTTCAACCTTAACATTCGACGTTATGTGGATAATACACCTGAACCCGAACCTGAAGATGTCCAGGCGCATCTTATTGGCGGTATCCCGGAGACAGAGGTAACCACACAGGCTTCTGAATTCGCCAAATTTGGCGTCAAGACAAAGACACTGTTCCAACCTGATCGACCGGGTTACCTGGCTTTCACTCAGGAGATTGGCAGCAAAGCGGCAATTAAGGACCGGATGGAAGCTGACAAGGCCCTTCAGAAGACTCTCAGCGCCCATCATGATGTTTTGCGAAAATGGTGGAGCAAGGCTCGGGATGACTTTTCTCAGTTAAGTAATGGTAAGAAGATTCCTGAAGTCAGGCTGGAGCTGCTAACTACTCTAAAGGAGAAGCTAATCCCCCTCAATGTGCTGGATGAATTCAAGAGCGCCGGGGTGTTTGTAAATTGGTGGAAGACGATCCGTTATGATCTTAAAACCATCGTGGCAACCGGCTGGCACCATAGCCTTATCCCCGATGAATATCTTATCGCCGAGTTTTTCCAGAGTGAGTCCGATGAGATAGAAGCACTTGAGGCTCAAATTGGTGAAATACAGGGGGAATTGGCCGAAGCGGTTGAAACTGCGCAGGAAGTGATCGCTTATGAACCTGAGGAGGACGAGAAAATTACTGCCGCTGTCATCAAGAGAGCGCTAAAAGTTCTAATCGATGACCTTAAGGGGAGCACCAAAGAATCGGCAAAAAAGGAACTGAAAATCCTGCAGGCACAAGATAAAGCGTTAAAAGCAATCCAGAGACGGCTAAAAGAAGCAAAGGCTAATTTAAAGATCAAGAGCGATGGACTCAAGCTTAATATTCAGCTAAAACGAGTCGGCGGCGATGAATTCAATCGGGAGAGTAATAATCTAATTCGGCAGATAGATGACCAGCTTGAAAAACTTGATCCAAAAAACAAGACCGATAAAAAGAAAATCAATGCTCTAAATAAAGACAGGGCTGCACTGGAGGCCCGCCTAGCCGGGATCGACAGCCTATTGGAAGAGATTGGCGGCCAGCTGACTGAAGAAGAGGCTCATTGCCTGATACTAAAAAAGCTTTATGATATTTCTGAAAATGAACTAAAACGCTATCTCATAGCGGAAAAACGTGCATTATTAGCAGTGGTAAGTAAACTATGGGACAAATATGCGGTAAGTGCTCAAGAAATGGAAAATGAGCAGAAGACAATTCTTAAAAGGTTGGATGGATTTTTTGAAGATTTGGGTTATTTGCAATGAGTCAACGAGTATCTGATTTAGTCCGCGAACTTCCCAAGAGCAGACTTCCTGCGGGAAATGCTACTGATGATGGGCAGTTTTTATTCTATGTATCAGGACCAGCTCCTCTGCGCTGTGACACCGCTATCCATGAAGGTAACGCACTAATTCTTTCAACAGGGGGAAATGCTGCAGTTCACTATGGGCAAGGATGCTACTCCTATTCGACAGATTGTTGGGCGCTTGAACCTATCAATCAGAAGGTAGAGGCTAAGTTTCTTTATTACTTCATATCCTCACAAATTGATCGCATAGGGATTTTGGGATTTGAGGGCTCAGGCCTACGACATTTACGCAAGAATTTTGTCCGTCAATATTCTGTCCCCGATATAGCACGCCCTGAACAAACCAAAATCGCCGAGGTGCTTTCGACGGTTGACCGGGCGATTGAACAAACTGAGGCAATAATTGCTAAGCAAGAGCGGATAAAAACCGGCTTGATGCAGGATTTACTGACACGCGGTATTGACGAACATGGTAACCTTCGCTCAGAAAAGACTCACAAGTTTAAAGACTCGCCGTTGGGTCGGATACCGGTGGAGTGGGAGGTCCGTGCCTTATCCGATTTGGTGGATGAAGATATTACATACGGTATTGTTCAGGCTGGACCGCATATCGAGGAGGGCGTACCATATATTCGGACCGGAGATATGACAGGTAACAACATAGAATCATCCAAGCTGTTAAAAACTTCTGTAAAAATTGCTAGATCGTATGGAAGATCATCTGTTTATTTGGGTGATATTGTTTTTGCATTGAGAGCAACAGTAGGAATGGTATTACCCATTATGGAGGAGCTTAATGGGGCAAATTTAACCCAAGGCACTGCTAAGATATCTCCTAAAAACTCAATATCCTCAACATTCTTGTTGTGGGCTTTGCGCACATCAATAGTCAAGAATCAAATTCGAGTGCATCAAAAAGGCACGACTTTCATGGAAATTACACTTACTGATCTCCGTAAAATAAAGGTTTCCATTCCGAAGCAAAAAAAAGAACAAATTCAAATAGCAAATAGACTTTCTGCGCAATATGATCTTAATACAAAATATATTTTAATATTAGGCAAACTGCGTTCACTTAAGACTGCCTTAATGCAAGATCTTCTCACAGGCAAAAAAAGCGTCACATCGCTGTTGAATGATGCAGAAGGAATCATCGTATGAAACGGGGTAAGACACCTGAACACATCAGACTCGACGAGCGGAATCATGTCGAGAAGCCGTTCTTGGATCAATTGCATGGTTTGGGTTGGACTGTATTGGACCTGGACAATAAGCAGCGCCCTGCTGATACTTTTCGAGAGAGCTTTACTCAAGTTGTAATGTTGCCGGTATTGCACAAGCACTTGAAGAAAATTAATAACTGGTTGGAAGATGATCAGGTAGAGGAAGTTGTCAAACGGCTCACATCCAGCTTTCCTTCCAACAACCTTATGGAAAACAACAGATATCTGCTTGAATTATTGCTGGAGAATATCAGTGTAAGCGAAAATCGGAAGACTGGTGAGAAAAGCCCCACAGTGCATTTTCTTGATTTTACACAGATAGATAATAACAGCTTTATTGCGGTCTGCCAGTTCAAGGTGCGTATACTCGGCACTGAACATCACATCATCCCGGATATAGTTCTTTTTGTTAACGGTTTGCCTTTGGTTGTGATTGAATGCAAATCCCCAAGAGTGAAAGATGCTATTCCAGAGGCGATAGATCAATTATTGCGCTATAGTGAGCAACGCGGTGCCAGGGGCGAAGGCAGTGCTCCAATGTTCTTTTACAATCAATTTGTGATTGCGACATGTCGCCAGGAGGCTAAATTCGGCACTATTACCTCATATAATGAAAAGCACTTTTTCCGATGGGCAGATCCATTCCCCAGGACACTGGACGAGTTGGATCATGGCGCCGGTTCACCGAATGATCAGCAGCGATTGGTGGCCGGGATGCTCGATCCAAATAACCTGCTGGAGTTAGTGCGCAGCTTTACACTATTTCCCACGAATGAGAAGGGCGAAACTCTAAAGATAGTAGGAAGATATCAGCAGTTTCGTGCAGTTAAGTTAGCCATTAAACGTCTATTGGAGGGCAAAAGCCCGCGTGAAAGAAGCGGTATAATCTGGCATACACAGGGCTCGGGTAAATCATTGACTATGATGTTTATGGTGCGTGCCATGTATCGGCACCCAGCTTTGCAGGGCTGGAAAGTTGTTTTTGTGACCGACCGCACCCAGCTTGAAGGTCAATTGACGGAAACCAGCCAAAGCATTGGTTTTAGTGTGAATGTGGCTAATAGTATTAAGAGATTGAAAAAATTATTGCGTTCGGATTCTTCTGATCTTGTAATGGGAATGATTCATAAATTCCGGGAGACTGATTTGCGGGAGACTTTCCCGGAATTAAATACCAGCCCGAATATTTTGGTAATGACGGATGAAGCGCATCGCTCACAGTATGCTTTACTTGGAGCTAATCTTGACAAGGCAATTCCAAATGCCGCGAGGATAGGCTATACGGGAACCCCAATCGATAAAACAGAACGTGTTTTTGGCGATTATATTGATAAGTATACCATGCGCCAGTCAATCGAGGATGGCGTAACACTGGAAATTATCTACGAAGGTCGGACTCATAACGCCGAAGTCACCGACCAGGCCGGGATGGACACAGCCTTTGCTGACGTATTTAGCGATTACAAGCTACAGGAGAGACTGCAAATTTTGGGTTATGGCACGCGAGAGGCTTATCTGGAAGCCGAACCGACTATAGCTGCCAAGGCAAAGGATATGGTGGCCCATTACTTAAAGCATGTATATCCGAACGGTTATAAGGCTCAGATTGTAGCGACATCCCGAGAGGCTGCTGCACGTTATAAAAAGCATATAGATGCTGCTGTGAAGGATGCTATCGCTGAATTGGAGAAGTCAAACCCTGGCAGACTAGATCTGGATCAATTAAGGCGGCTGGAAAGCGATGTGGTTATCTCAGCTCGTCAAAACGACTTACCATATTTAAAGGCCTTTACGGATAAATCTAAACATGAAACCAGTATCAAACGTTTCAAGATGCCGTTTGGCGACGAATGTGATGGCGTAAATGGAGATTTGGGCATTATTATTGTTAATAATATGCTAATCACAGGCTTTGATGCTCCGGTGGAACAGGTTATGTATCTGGATAAGGTTATTTTCGACCACAACCTTCTTCAGGCAATTGCGAGAGTTAACAGGGTTGGAGGAGAAGGTAAGGACAAGGGATTTGTGGTTGATTATGTTGGAATCGGCCACCATTTAAAAAGGGCCATCGATAAATATGACGAAAGAGAACAGAATGAGGTGATCGACGCTCTCAGTTTCCCGGAAGAGGAACTGCGTAATTTGAAGTCAAATTATCAGGCAATTTTGGATTTGTTTAAGAAAAAAGGGCTAACTGATCTAACTGACCATGATGCTTTCTATGACCTATTTTACGATGAGGATATACGTTTTGAATTTATAAAGCTGTTCAGGGAATTTACTCGTAGCCTGAATTTAGTATTTCCTGCTAAGGAAGCACTGGATTATATGTCCGACTATCAAACCCTGGTTGAAATAAATATTCTTGCTGGAAAGCACTTCCGGGATTCTCGTTTAAGCATGAAAGGTATTCCACCAAAGCTGCGGGGAATCGCCGATCAATATCTTGAATCAAAGGGCATCGAGCTAAAAGTTGAACCTATTTCCATATTGGATGAGGATTTCCAGAGCAATGTCGGAAAACGAAAGCGAACAAAAACAAAAGCTGCCGAAATTGAACACGCAATTCGGCATCATATTGATGTTGAATTGGATGATGATCCTGATCTGCAGGCCTCCTTTGCGGAAGCGCTGGCTATTATTTTCGAGGATTTCCGCGATAACTGGGAGAAGATATACGAGGAATTGGAAAAACTGAGGCAGCGAATCATCAATGCCAGTAAGGAACCAACATATGGCCTCAATCGAAAGAAGCAAATGCCGTTTTTCCGAATGTTTAAGAGAGAGATATTCAATAATAAAGATTTGGATGATGATGAGATTTCCTCTCTCGTTGATCTAACGCAACGCTGTTATCTGATAATAGAACGCGAACTTAAGCTAACCGAGTTCTGGGAAAGTATTCCATCCCGTAAAAAATTAGAAGCTGAGTTGCAGACCATAATTTTGCAGCCTGCATTTAATAAACTGCCGGAAGTGATTAAAAACCGTGCCCATTTAATTTCGCGTATGATGGAGATAGCAAAAAAGAAAAATGATATTATTCTATATGCTGAGTAATACAAATGGATCTTAAGTATAAAATAGTCCGCTCGGCCAATCGACGTAAATTGACCATTACCGTTGAGCGAGATCGTTCGGTAATTGTTCACGCACCTATAAATACGCCGGACGAGAAAATCAACCAGGTGATAGAGTCAAAACGGCATTGGATTTATGATAAGATTCATCACTCACAGAAATATAGCGATTTGCCACATCCGCCTGGGAAAGAAATGGTCAATGGGGAATCGGCGCTTTATCTTGGTCGCAGTTATCGCATTGAGACCGTTCAGAATGACTTCGGGGAAATCAGATTCAATCAGAAATTTATGGTTCCGGTTGATAAAACAGGCAAGATGAGAAGGGCTTTCCGGGATTGGTATATTATACGCGCTAAAGAGAAAATCCTATCACGTGCCAGTTATCATGCCCGTAAGCTTGGTGTTGAATATACGAATGCAAAAATAGTCGATAATCTTTATCGCTGGGGATCATGCACGGTCAAAAACAACGTCAATTTTAATTGGCGATTGATAAAAGCTCCTATGTTTGTAATTGATTATGTCATTGTGCACGAGCTGGCTCACCTATTGGAACCAAATCATACACCCAAGTTCTGGAATATCGTTAAGACTCAGATCCCTAATGTAGAAAAATCAAAGCAATGGCTCAAAAATAATGGCCAATTGCTGGAACAACCTATATGATTTATTAAGTTGTCTTAAAATGACAGGTGTTATATGGGACATTATCGCTTAGGAAATTTGCCTCATACTGAAAAGTGGAAAGAGGTAATCGGCCTGCTTATGCAAGGGGCTGATCTATCCGAACTGGCAAACGCCAGCTTTGATGCCTCGTTGACAGGCCTAAATCGGGTCGCATCCGATCCGGGTTTTCTCAAGATATTAAATTCCATTATTGAGCTTGCGGCTGCATCAAGAGAGTCTGATCTAAAAACTTCATTTTACAAAGCCGGAGTTGAAGAGGGCTCGCAGACATCTTCTTTCGCCTTTATATCCCAAATTGCCAATAATTTGTCTAATCAACTCGATCAAATCTATCCAAGAAGTGATGTGGGCAAAATTGCTCAGGATGCTATTCTCATATCTCTTTCACGGCAGATAAAAGGAAAAACTAAATCACTATTTGGAGATCCTGAAAATATTAAATCCCTGAGCGAGTCTTTCCGGGGCAATAAATTCAAATTACTGATGCATGATTTCTACTCCGGATTTATGAGTAAGTATCTGTCATACCATCTTAGCCGAGAAATACCCCATCATGTCGGGAATAATAAGCGTTTTGGAAATCTCGATGATCATACCGAGTTCACCAATCATCTGGATCTTTATTGTAGGCAGACGGTGCGGATAACGGATGATTTTACACCGGGCTGGGTTGGTAAGGCTATTTATGAAGATAAAGTCGGCCCTGAGGCTGTCAGCAGATACGCACATGTGGCATTTGAAAAGCTAATAAGCGAGTTCAAGCGAAGTGCCTGATGTGAATGATGACATAGCGGTTCGGATTTGGTGCGGCCCGGATGACCCGCCTCATGGGCAAAAATCGCAGTATAATCGCGTTCTCAACTCAATCCCACCAAACGAAAATGTATTCTTAAAAGCTTATAACATCAGTGTTAAGATGGCCAAGGATATAAGTCCGATGTTGCTTGACCTTCTGGAAATAGCATCATACATCTATTGCACAGATCAGTCGAAAACTCGTGGAGGAAACACATTTCCGAAGGACGGAAGGAAGTGGTATCGTCAGTTTGAGCTTTCTATACCGGTAAGATGCCCGGAAATATGGAATGATAGTCAAATTGTCAATAAACTGAATGAGTTATTAAGATTCCTGGCCAATGATGATTATCAGTTTGAATTAAGGAAGTTGAAAACAGATTTTTCAGTGGATTCATATATTGAATTTGACGAAGGAAAACCATGGTTTAAACCGGATTCGATATTGCTGTTTTCAGGTGGTCTTGATTCCCTTACAGGAGCGGTTGAGGAGCTTCAGGGTGACAATCGTAAAGTTGCGCTTGTCAGTCATCGTTCCGTAAGCAAAATTGATAAACCTCAGAGGGATCTTGTTGCGGAACTGGAAAACCGGTATAACGCCAAAGGCCGGATATGCCATATACCAGTTTGGGTCAACAAAGAAAAAGGCATCACCAAGGATGCTAACCAGCGGTCGAGATCGTTTCTATACGCTTCACTCGCGGCAGTCATTGCCTCCATGACCGGCCTAAATGAGATCAAATTTTACGAGAATGGTATTGTAAGCAGTAATCTGCCAATCGCAGATCAGGTTATTGAAGCCAGGGGGAGCAGGTCGACCCACCCCAAATCCCTGAAGCTTATGTCGGAATTTTTCTCGATGATTTTTGGTTATGATTTTAAGGTCACAAATCCCTTTTTCCGTAAAACCAAGTCCGATGTTTTAAAGGTGCTTAAAGACAACAATGGTCAGGAATTAATAGAGATGTCGCGTAGTTGTACCAAAACGATGAGCAGCACAAAAATGCATACGCATTGTGGTGCCTGTTCTCAATGCATCGAGAGAAGGCTTGCGGTCCTTTATAACGGTCTTGAAGAATACGATCCGGGGGATAAATATAAGACTCGATTGTTTGTCGATAAGCTCGAATCTAAAGAAGACAGGATGATGATTGTAAATTATGTCAGTCATTCAAGGCTTCTTGAGGAGCTTGATATCGATGGATTTTATGAGCGTTTCCCGGATGGTTATAACCTGGCAAGAGCAATGGAACCACCTATAAATGTTGCGGGGCAAAAGCTTTTTGAATTCCACAATCGCCATGGTAAACAGGTTGCAGAAGTAATAAATAGACAGATTGAGAAACAGGTTGATAATATACGGACCGGTCAGATTCATCCCAATACACTTCTGGGAATGATTATTGGAAATATTAAACCGAATAAAGAAGATAAAATCCCGAGCAAATATTTCCCCACTCCGGAAGGAACTCCATGGGAAAATATTGAGATAGAAGTTATCTCCAATGATTCCATACGAGTGAGGGTTGGAGATATTATCAAGCGCTATTCTGGTTTTGATATTGGATTTACGGATGAGCGTAAAGGTGATTTACTTGATCATCAATGGGGACTGCTTCAATTATTCGCCGAAAAAAATGGGGAAGTTTCAACACACACCATAGGGTATAAATCAGATTTAAAGAAGCCTATACAGACCTTAAATAGAAGATTGCGTCTTTTCTTTCAAATGAACAGCAACCCGATCAATAGGTATTCAAGGGAGTCCGGCTGGACGACTAAGTTCAAGATATCTGACAAATCATACGGCAAGTCATAAAACGAAATTTCGTTTTAGCATCTCAGAAAAACTTCAATAATTTTCATCATACATCTTGCCATACCGCAGTTGCTTATAAAAAATAATAGAATTATTCGACCAATAAACATCACCAAAACGAGTTTTCGCCAATAGTAGATGGAGTCGTTGAGTTCGGCTACAATACGAAAATAATGACCAGTAGGTCGAAGCCCGGAGGGTATCTCCAAAGCCGAACTCGCCCTCCGGGCTTTTATAAAACGCCAGGTTTTGGGAGATGTCAAAAGAAGAGATGCTCAAGCAAGGAGCGAAATCAGACTTCAATGAAAAACCGATTAACTCTGATCAAATCCAGTTTCTCGGGCAGTCAATTTCACAATCCGAATATAGGGAATGCTGTGAAAATTTAAAGTCTTTCTTTGACCTACTTCGGTCCTGGCGTGAAGGAGATGAAAATGAGTCGGCAGAGCTGCAGGCGAAATCTCGTAAGAATCCGGGATCATAGATCCTATACAACGCGGGAATTGGCTGAAACCTTAAAAGTCCACGTCAGGACAGTTCAAATTTGGCATAGAAATGGATTAGCTGCGATTGATGAAAATGACAGGCCATATCTGTTTTTGGGAAAAACAGCAAAGCAATACCTCACTAAACGAAGAGCATCATCCAGATGCAAGCTCAGAGCAAATGAATGCTATTGCCTCAAATGCAGACAAGGTGTCGAGCCTCCGGAATCCACAATTTCCATTTTGAGGACCAGTTATAAAGTCGGGGAAAGTGCAAATCTAATAATTATCAAGGGGATTTGTCCGCAATGTATGAAAAATGTCGCCCGTATTGTCTCATCGGAATCCATCAAACAGACGATTTGGGCGGGATACGTTAAGACAACCTCATTGAATATTAAAGGGTATTCAGAGGCTTAATTATAACACTGACATTTAACAGGAGTAAAACCAATGGCTAATGCAACAAATGAAAAAGAAAAAAGAAGATATTTTAAATGGCTACGAGGCGCTCGGGGCTACTCAGAAAAAACCATTGTGGCAATTGAGCGGGCAATACATCAGTTCGAGGAATCGACCGGATTTAAGGATTTTAAAACTTTTTGTGAGAGACAGGCAACGAACTTTAAAAAATGGTTGGAGAGATCAGGTCATAATGGTAAGATGTTGTCAAATACGTCAAAATATCACACCCTTAGGCATGTCAATGGATTCTTCTCCTGGCTTTCGACTCAGCCGGGATATAAATCCCGTATAAATCTGGACTCTGTTTCTTATCTCACACTGGACAAAAGGGCTGTCAAAGACGCATTGTCCGTCAGACCCCGAAGATTCCCTTCACTTGAGCAGGTTTTGGAATTAGTTGAATCAATAAAGATCGAATCTGATATTGATCGTCGTGATCAAGCGCTCATTTCATTGTTATTATTGACAGGTATAAGATATCGCGCATTATGTAGCCTTAGCATGGGGTGTGTCGATCTGGATCAACTTAAAATCAATCAGGATCCCCGCCAAGGCGTTCAGACCAAGGGTGGCAAGCCGATTATTACCAGAATATTGCCTTTCAATAAAAAATTGGTCGACATATTTGTAGACTGGGTGAAACATTTGACTAAAAACCTCAAATTTGGTCCGTGTGATCCGCTCTTCCCCAAAACATCGGTTGTGCAATCCGAGGATGGATTCAGTTTTGAAGTGCAGGGTGTTAAGGCCGAATTTTGGGCCGTAGGCAACAGCATTAGAGATATACTGAAAAGGCGTTCCGAAGATGCTGGCCTGCCATACTTCAATCCACATTCATTTCGTCATGCCGCCTGTCAATTGGCCCTGCGATACAGCAGAACACCTGAGGAGTTTAAGGCCCTGAGCCAGAACTTCGGACATGAGGCAGTAACCACCACATTAAGAAGCTATGGAACATTGGATGATCAGAGGGTAAACGATGTTCTTTCAGGAATAGATTTTTCGGGAGAACGAACCGGAAATAATAAAGATTTCTCAATTAAAGATTTGGAAGAATTTGTCAGAACAAAGAAAAAACAGCTTGACAAATGATATAATATGATATATTATGTAGTATGGATGATTTGATTCAACAACTGGAAGATTATCGTCTGGAGCACAAAATTACCCAGGTGGAATTAGCTAATATATTGGACGTGGCTTTTGTGACAGTCAGCAGATGGCTTAATGGACATACAAAGCCCAATAAAATTCAGTCATATCATATTAGAAAGCTTCTCTCAGGAGGGTGGGACGGCAGATGAAATGTGTTATTTATGCAAGAGTCTCTTCAAAGGAACAGGAAAAAGAAGGATATTCAATTCCATCACAGCTTAAACTCCTCAGGAAATACGCTACTGAAAAGAAAATCGCTATTGATGAAGAATTTGTTGATGTGGAAACAGCCAAGGTGACCGGTAGAACCGGATTTAATAAAATGATTACACATCTAAGGCGAAATCCCAAAGGAAAAATAATTCTTGTCGAGAAAACGGATCGTCTCTATAGAAACATAAAAGACTGGGTCACCCTTGATGAGTTGAATGTAGAGATTCATTTTGTAAAAGAGAATTTCATTTTATCCTCTGAGTCAAAGTCTTCCGAGAAATTTCTGCATGGCATTAAAGTATTAATGGCCAAAAATTATATCGATAATCTTTCCGAAGAAGTCAAAAAGGGGCAAATCGAAAAAGCGGAACAAGGCGAATGGCCATCGAGGGCACCGGTGGGATATGTTAACAATAAGGAGACTCATTGTATTGAACCGGATCCCCAAAAGGGATCGTTTATTAAAAGGCTATTTGAATGGTATGCGACGGGTGAATACTCTCTGAAGTCATTAGCATTAAGGGCCAAGGAATCAGGCCTGTTCTCACGCAATTCACAGACAATAAATAAGGCCGGGATTCATAGGATATTGAAAAATCCCCTATACTACGGTGAGTATATTTGGAAGGGCAAACGTTATATTGGTAATCACCAGCCTTTAATTGCGAAAGAGTTGTATGATCGAGTCCAGTCGGTTTTTGATCGGGCTAATCATCCAAGAGAGACAAAACGAAAGCTTGCTCTGGCTGGTCTTATAAAATGCGGTAAATGCGGCTGCTCAATGACCCCTGAAATAAAAAAGGGAAAATATATTTATTATCATTGTACTCAGTTTAAGGGTAATTGTGATAATACTTGGATCCGAGAAGAAAGCCTTATTGAAATGCTGGCAGAAGCGGTAAAGCAGGTGCGAGTCAATCCGAGTGTGATTGATGATATCAAAAAGGCGCTCTTGGAGAGCCAAGAGGACAGAATAAAATACCATGAGGATTCGATTGCCAGCTTACGCCGCAAGTATGATCATACAAGCAAAATGCTGGATCGAGCATACGAAGATAAATTGAGTGGTGCGATATCAACCGAGATGTGGAAACGAAAGTCAACGGAATGGGAGAATAATCTCGTTGATATACAGAATGAAATCAGTGCGCATCAGAACGCAAACACAGATTTCTATCAAGTTGGCCTGGAAATTCTAGAACTAGCTAATACTGCTTATGACAAATACTTACAGAAAAACCGGCAGGAGCAAAGGAAATTGTTGGACATTCTACTATCGAACTGCACCTTCTATCGCGGAACTCTTTGTCCCACATACAGAAAACCCTTTGACATCCTTGCCAAAGGGCCTGTTTTTAAATCAAAGCGGGGTTGACGAGACTCGAACTCGCGACCTCCTGCGTGACAGGCAGGCGTTCTAACCAAACTGAACTACAACCCCGACGAAATCTTTATCTATCTATTTCTTCTAATATATCAGACTTTTTC
>Ga0272443_10002113_pt1 | contig 26345 bp, 27 predicted proteins | sample SSMAcet12_FD_193581 | JGI IMG/M metagenome (GOLD analysis project Ga0272443, IMG submission 193581) | Marine sediment archaeal communities from Little Sippewissett salt marsh, Falmouth, MA, United States - SSM-Acet-12 | ecosystem: Environmental > Aquatic > Marine > Wetlands > Sediment ... | reverse complement strand
AATCGATTGCGCATATAAGAAATTCTTGATCACCGGATCAATTAAATGAATAGCGTACTTTTCCCAACTTTTCATGGTATAAGCGTCTATATATTCAATTTCACCAATGTCTTCAAAATCTTCTTCAGATAAGACAAATTCCTTTGCATATCTCAAGGCAGAACAGGTAAAGATTTGATTGGTGTATTTTTCAATGTTTTTAAAATAATCTAACTGCTTAATATTCGTGGCAATCGGTTTATCTATATATATAGGTAGTCCTGCTTCAATAAACGGTATAGCAAATTGTTTATGCTTTTCAGGATCGTCACGTGCCAATAAAATACCATCTACATTTCCTATCATATCAAGATAATCTTTAACAATTGTTTCAATATTAGAAGCTTTGGCAATCTGTTTTGAAATTTCGTTATCCTGTGTCCAGATATGTGTCACTTTTGCTTTGCTAAGAAAATCACCCGGATATTGTTGTCGGTATAAATATTCAGGAATGACTGGGAAAGGGCAATCATCCATGTGTTTTTTATTATATCCATTGAAGATAGCGCTCCAAGAGTAAGGATGACCGTTTCCTTCGCTTAGTCCTATAATACCTAAATTAATCATGATATTCTTTCAATATCTTCTAAAGTCAATGCTCTGGATTTTAGAATTTCAATATAAAGATCAAGTTTTTCTAACTTTTCTTTTTCTACTATTTGAGGACGGGTTTTTTCGTAATTTAACCCAGATATTATTGAATAAGTTGAGGTTAAAAAATCAGAAAAAGAATAACCACTTTCCCATGTATTACATAAATCACAATTATAATTACATTCTCTGAAAAAAGATATATCTTTTTCAAGTATAGCTTTTCTTAATCTCTTTGCACTTTCATTGTTTTGGATTTGCTTCAAATTCGAATTAATGACATTACCAACAGGATATTTTGAGGAAAAATCTTGGGGGCAAATATTAACACTCCCATCAAAATTTATCTTAACGGAAACCCAAGGTATAACGCAAGAGGTAAATTTATTTTCGGTTCTTTCAATTTGTTCATATGACTTAGATTGTTGTTGTAAAGAATATAAAGGAGATTCATAAAAATTATCAATCGGTAAATTTAACCAAAACTTCCTGTTAAATGTATTAATTTTTTTTACTTCTTCTGTTTGAACTGATGAAACAGTAATAAAAATATTGTTTTTTTGAGAAAGTTTTGCTTCTTGGATAAATAATAGAATTTTTAATAGTGTTTCTCTATATTTTGCACCTTTACGTATCTTTTCATATAAATTCTTTTCTATTGAATCAAATGAGAAATGAACTTCATCTATTCCAGATTCAAGTAGTTTCTCTCTGTTTCCCTTAATTAGCAAAGTACCATTTGTAATGATTCTAGTATTAAAACCTCTTTCATCTGCACTTTTAATCATCGTATATACATTATTATTTATTAACGGTTCTCCATTCCCAAGAAAACTTATCCAGGAAAATTGAGGCAAATCTTTAATTATATTTTCAAAAGCTTCCAATGATAATTCTCCTAATTCTCTTTCCATGTTTTCTCTTGCACAGAATTCACATAACAGATTACAACGATTGGTTGGTTCCACATAAATATTCATAGGACCGCTTGAGTATAAGTCTTCCTCGTCATGTTTGTTTTTTTGTTCAATTGTTTTTAATTCATGATATTTTTCCATATATCTCAAAAATTGCTTGCTTAACTTGTCTTTATCAATACTCATTAGAAAATCCTCCTATAAAAATATATTTTAATTAAGCGATTTTGATATTATTCGATTTGCTTTGTTTAAGACAGCAAAGTCTTTCTTTTCTAATTGAAAATTGTTCAAAATACTCCCATTTCCATCTGCTATACCAATTACTTTGGTTGGGTTTTTAATTGAATCAACAACCACATCACCTTTGTTTCCTATTAATCCCCCGGAAATAAAAGTTATTCCTTCTTTTGTAAATTTCCCGATTGATTTTTCTAAATAATCGTTATAATTTTCTAAAAGGTATAATTGACTGCTTAATAGTGGTCTCATATCAGGTCTTAATAATCGTATTTCAGTGTTTTTTATTTCTTCATAGACTTGTGGGTGTATGCCTTCAGTAGTGGCATCAATAATTGTCCAATTTTTCCCAATTTCTTTGATTATTTCTTTACCAAGAACTTCTTCCCCAAAAGAAAAATTCACCAGTACTGTTTGTTTGTTTTTTTCTTCTTTTGCAGTAATATCGTTTAAATAACTAACATCTGTACCTCTTTTTTTCAAAAGAAAAGCTAAATATTCACAAAAATCGTTCTTTGGGAAAAGCTTTATCTTTAACCCTTCTAAGTGTTCTACTTCATGCTGTATCAAAAGGAAAACAGCACGGCACCAAATAGCCATGTCACTATATGTATATATTTTGCTCTTCTTTGTTTTATCATATACAATTTTGATAAATTCTTTACTATCCGGTCTTTTTATGTCAGCATCTAACAATATATTGTCGACTATACCATCTATCGCATTAACAATCGGAGCAATTTCTTCAAGTTTATAAATCTCTGAATCACCAATTATGTAATTTTTATCCTCATGTATAATCTTTGATATGAAAGATCGTTTGTTTTTTCGGGTTCCCTGTACTAAATTGAAGACGGTCTTTTTACCGGTTCCTTTTGTCTTGTATTCCTCCATTTCGCCGGCAATAGTGAGTGCCTCAGTTCCTAACAAAAGTTCGTTCTCCAGATTGAAATTGGTTTTCAAAGCTGCTCTTATATCTTCTTTATTACTATATGAATAGGTGACTCTATCAAGCAAATTTAGGAAAAGCTCCCGAATTTCTTCTTTTGTTAATCTGCTGGTTTGATAAACCGGAGTTGGGGGCATGTCTTCAAAGACTCCCTGGTAATAATGATTATAATTCTTGTCGTCTATTTTCGCTTCTTTCATAGCAGGTAGACCAGGATATGGAACGTAAATACTGATATGCGTTAAATCGAGGAAATTCTTCTTTACTGCATATTCCGCAAATTTTATCGTTCTCTCTATATTCTCCTTTGTTTCGTTTGGTAATCCTACGATAAAATAAGCCTGAACTTCAATCCCATATTTTTTTACCAAAAGGAGTTTTTTTAGCATTTCATTCACGTTTATCCCTTTGTTGATCATATTAAGTATTGAGTCGTTGTAGGATTCTATACCAATAGCTATTTGTGTACAACCTGCTTCAGCCAAGAGCTTTATATTTTCTTCATTTATTCTGTCGAAGCGTGTTTGGCACCAAAATGGTATGTTTATTTCATGTTCCTTAATTAATTCTAAAACTCTTCTGCCATGATTTTCATTATCCAAAAAAGTTAAATCACCAAGAACATAATGATGTGCATTGAAATCATATTTTAGTTTTTTGATTTGGTTGATCACCTTTTCAGGAGAAACGTTCCTCACTCTGTGCCCGGCAACATAACTGGGGGCACAGAATGCGCAGGCTGAACTGCATCCTCTGGCAGTAAAAACTCGATACACAAATGGTTTAGAAACCTCTTCTAAAAGTTCAAATGCGGGATCTTCAATGCTGTTGAGGTCTTGGATAACATTATGTCCTTTTTTGTGTATGTAATTACTTTTGCTATCTTTTCTATATATTAATCCCGTTTCTTCATCTAACTCGGTGAAATCATTACTTAAATAAGCTTCAATTATCTTAGGAGTTAACACTTCACCTTCACCAATAACAATCGCATCGAAATTATTAGATTTAGCGATACAGTAATCAGGTTTCAAAGTAGGTAAAATACCTCCGAGAAGTATTTTTGCTTTTGGATTTATCCTTTTTAATTGCTTTGCAATGAAAATTGCATTGTTTATCGTAGGGGTTAAGGCTGATATGAGAAAAAAATCAATATTTTTAGCTCTTTCGTCAACTTTTTCTTTAATTTGTTCTTGAGTAAGATAACTTCTTGTTTGTTTAAAGCATTTGATCTCGATTGCATTTAGATCAAGATACTCAACAATAAAACCCCTTTTTTTCAATGTGGCACCAATGGAAAGAAGACCATTGTTTGGTTCGTGCCTTTGATCTCCTCCTTCAGTTCCCATAGATTCCTTTGTTTTGTGATATTTAATTATCCTTTCGTCAATTTCAGGAGTAACAACCTCACGTGTAGGATTAGGATTAATCATTAAAACAATTTTCATTAAAATCACTTCTTTCTTATTTGAGTGCTAGAACTCTGCAAGGAGCTCCACTGGTTCCGTATAATTTCAAGGGGATGCACAACATTGTAAAAATTTCTTTTTTTATTTCTTTTAAGTTCGTGAGTCCCTCCAAAATTACTATTTCATTTTTAAGAAGAATTTTATGAATCAAATTTCCTTTTTCACCTTTAGGTCCGGGAGAAGGTGTGTCCATTCCAAGCAAATAAGGGTGTTGGTCTGCAATAAATTGCGTTGCTTCTGTGCTTAATACTGGATAAGCTTGATAAAAAACTTCTCCCTTTTTCTCCCAGCCCGTTTTGATTATAATTCGTTTATGCTTTTTGATGGCTTCTTTATGGTTTTTAATTTCATTTAACTCTATTGTTTCCCCTTTGCTTTTTTGAAATTCCATTACATATGTTTTACCGCTTAATTTTTCTATGTTTATCTTATCGATTGTGTTTCCTTCATCAATAAAGTGGAAAGGAGAATCAATATGTGTACCAAAATGGGAACTCATTGATATTTTCTCTAAATTTCTTCCATCTTTTTTCAAGTTATAATGCTTAGATATATTTAATTCGGGTTGACCTGGATATACAACACTACCGTCTCTTATTTCTCTTGTTAGATCGATGAACTTCATTATTTAGCCTTCTTGTCATATTTAAGTTCCAATTGATTATAAATTTCTTCAAAATTTTGATACAGCGCTTTTTTGTTTTTTCCAGAAACTATAATAAAACCATGCCTTGTTGCACAATCTTTTACTCTCGGAAGCTCTTCACCAAGATTTGCGTATATCTTACAAGTTATAAAATAGTCTTTTTCTTTGATTTTAGGAGGTATTTTTACATCAAGTAATATTCCAGGTGGAAGGGTCAGGAATTTTATCAAGGTATATGGATTTTTTTCTGTTCTTTTAATTCCTTTGTATTCTACACCTAGACAATCTTGTATAAGACATTTTGACGTGTTTATACCGGACACAACTGGATTAACCTTATCTGAAATGTTGACGCCTCCACCTCTGTTATGCGCTTCCATCAGATAGACATCATCCTTTGGTGTTATCATATATTCGATATGAGTTGCTCCGAAATCGATACCTAATTCCTGGACAACATACGAATTCATTTGTTTTACTTTTTTCAAGGCATTTTCAGAGATTTCAGGAGGGGTTATTATTTCACTGTCGAAGAGGCCATTTTCTGAATGTGTTTTAGAAGAAATACTCAATATTTTATGACCGCTGCCCTTAAAAAAATATCCATCAGCAGCTATCTCTTTTCCCTCTATGAACTGCTCGACTATCACATTTCTTGTATTCGATTGAGCTAAAGCAATCATGTAGCCAGGTTGTATCTCAGAATCATTTGTTATCTTTGAGACACCTATGCTTCCTCTGTTATCAGTTGGTTTTATAACAACCGGTAGTTTTATTTCATTGCAAGCACTTTTTGTTTCTTCGAGGTTTTCACAGATTCGATAATTTGGCTGTTTTATCTGCTTATTGCTATTCAACCTTCTCCGCGATCTTGCTTTGTTTGTAACAAGTTGTGCCGTTGTAATTTTTATTCCGGGTAGTTTTAGCTGTTCTGATATAAAGGCAGTTGCGAATAATGAAAAATCGCACTGATCGGATATGACGCCCTCAATTTTTTCGGTTTTCGCAATTTCCAAAAGTATTAAAAGTTCTTTTGGATCTACAATATATGTTTTATCTGCATATTTGAATCCAGTTGCATCTTCTTTTGTATGAGTTGCAATAATATAATGTCCCATTTCTTTCGCTGTCATAACAAGCGTTTCTTGTTCCCATCCTGCATTTATGATTAGTATTTTTGACATTTCTTTCCTCTCTTAGTAATCAATTTGACGTAATAATTTATTAAAATTATTTTTTAAAATATCATTCTTTTTATCTTCTGAAATCAAATAATTATTGACAAACTCCAAAAAAACTTTATAAGACTCTTTAAAATCAACATAGGGATAATCAGAACCGTAAAGAACTCTTTTGTAATCCATTTTTTTTAAGGTAAAGGCATAATCATCTATGATTCTTGATCCTTGCCAATAGGGGAGCGTAAAGGAAATATCCATATGCAAATTTTCATATTCAAGCATTAAAGACATTACATCAAAAACTTTAGGCATTCCACCATGCGAAATAATAATTGGGCTTTTTATACCGTGGTTTAATACTTCAGCGGCAATTTCAACACCATTTGTTTTATAAACATATCGTGAACCATAGGCTGCACATATTGTAAGTATCATTCCCTCTTTTTCTACAATTTTTGCAATCTCAATTATTTTTGCATATTTATTACGAAATATCTTCTGCTCGTAAGGAAGAAGCTTTAAAAAATAAAATCCATGTTCTTTTAATATTTTTAGCTTCTTTTTGATTGTATCCAAATCCAAATCTACATCCAGTAACATCCCTGGTATTATTGATTTAGGAAATGTAACCGGGAACCATTTATGTAGATACCACTTATCATCAAAACAATAAAGTAATGCTTTTTCAATGTTGTTATTTTGTAATTTTTTATCGATATCTGCCAATTTCTTTTTAAACGTATCTGAATCTATTTCATTATATTTTTTCGATATTTCATTATGAATATAATCTGGAGAATTGTATCCCTGATCCTTTACTTTTATTAAATGAATATTAGAATCAATCATTTGATTCACCTTTAAACAGAGCGATCATAAATTCTTTTTGAGGATTTGGTTTGTAATCATGATATATTCTTATATTACTGGTTAATGTCTGTGAAAACTCAAATACGCTTTCTGGGGCATGGTAAAAAATATGATCTTCTTTTGGATATTCTGGCGTTCTATATGTGCTGATGAAATCAGTAATCAGAATTGCTTTTGTAAAATCAAACATGCGTTTTAAAAACATCTTTGTATACAGAAAATTGTCGACAGTATGCAATTTAAAGTTGAGCAATCCTAAAGCTATTACAACATCAGGATTTGGTAACTTCAGATCATACATAACATTCGTACAAAAAAAGCTTTGTTCAGGGTATTGTTTTTTGCAGTATTCCACAAAATCAGGTATTGCATCCACCCCAATATAGTTAATATTTACACCTTTAGTTTTTAGATAGACGTATAGATCAGCCAATCCGCAACCGACATCCATTATAGTTTTCCCTTCAAGATCAAAATTTCTGTAAATAACCTCAAACCGAATTTTCTGATCTTTGCTACTCCCCCAACCTAATGATCTGGCATCTACTCCAAATTTTTTATATCTATTTGTGTATCTTTCCAATGCTTCGGTTTCTATTTGTTTCAAAACTGTCTTTTCTATCATAATTCCACATCTTCCTTAGTTATGAACGAATTCTTTTGCATTGTTTTTTTGATTTTTTTGTTCATATATTTTTCAATATCCCATGATTCAATTAATCTTTCTGCCTTTTTTGGATCTTTCATTGGCATTCTTTTAAAAATTAAATTATTTTTGTTTATAACCTCACCTGGATCATGATCTGTTTTTGCTGTTATATAATGCTTGAAGCTGTTTTTAATTTGATCTTCTATTTTTGTAGTTTTAATTTTTGCAGCAGTACCTAAGGAAATTTCCACTTCTCTTATTTCTTTAATCATATCTCTCAACTCATTCGGCTCTAAAGCAAAAAAGTGATCTGGCCCTTTCATATTCCTCGAGAGAGTGATGTGTTTTTCAATTATTTCCGCTCCTTTGGCAGCGGCCGCTAATGTAATATGATACCCTAACGTATGATCGGAAAAACCTACCGGGACATTGAACATTTTTTTTAAAGTCTGTATAAAATTAAGATTAATTGATTCTGGAGGAGCCGGATATTGTGAAACGCAATGCAAAAGAGCAAGTCCTTGATTGCCTGTACTTTGGAATTTTCTAACGGCTCTTTCAATCTCTCCGTAATTGCAATAACCGGTTGACATGATTGCTGGTTTTTTTGTTTTTGCAACTTTTTCGATTAATTGGGGGAATCCATACGTTTGTGGAGAAGCTATTTTGTAGAATTCAACATCGTATTTTTCGAGAATATCTATAGCTTTTAAGTATGTTGGAGCACTAAAAAATGGAATTTCTTTTTTCTTTGCATACGCTGTTATTTGATCATACCAGCTTTCGTTAAATTTTATTTTTTCCATTAACTCTTTTTCTTCATTTGAGAGTTCTTCCAAGTTATATAGCTCTGAACCTTTTATGGATTGAAACTTTACGGCATCTGCCCCGGCTTCTTTAGCAACATCTATCAGTTCATAAGCGAGTTTTATATCTTGATTGTGATTTGAGCCTATTTCAGCTATAACAAAGGTTCTTTTATTTTCCTTTGAAAAAACGTCTTTAAGCTTCATGTTATCTCCTTTAATAAGTTTTTTGCTAGATTGTTTGTGCTTTTTTTTGTTATTTTTTTAATACTTTTACATATGGCTGTATATTCTGGATCAAGCAATAAATGCGTTTGAATATCTAAATGATTATCGGCATTTTCAAGATTTATTATAGCAATTCCTTTTCGTTTAAAGTAATCGATTATCATCCTTTGATCATTCCCTGCTTGGAAGAGAGCAAATGGTTTTTTGTAATATAATATTTCATAAACTGTTGAACCCGCTGAAGAAATGATTAAGTCAGATCGGGCTATAATATGATTTAAACTTTTTGGTGCATAGAAGAATTCATCACTTTCTTCTTGTAGTGATTCAATATTTTTAATCTGGTGGGGACTAAAAAACGGACCGATGATAATATTTCTTTTGTATTTTTCGCTTTTTTGAACTACTTTCATCAATAATGGCATGAAATTATTCGGGTCTGATCCGCCGGTCGTTATTGTTATCTGTTTTTGTGTATTACTAGTTTTTTTTATGTGTGAAATAGTAGGATTTATAATCAAAAAATCCGTTCCAAGGAATCCTTTGTTAAAGGAGATTTTGTTTCTTCTAATTTCATTTTTATATGTTTCACTATCAGCATAAATATTGCCATTGATTAAGATATCAACATGAATATCTACATATTCCAAAGTATCTATGAATAAAGCGGTTTTTATTCCTTCTTCATTTGCTTTATTTATGTAATCTCTGTTTGCTTTATAGGTGTCCAAAATAAATAGTTTGTTTTTTTCCTCCTTAAGGAATTTGATTTCATTTAGAGAATAATTTTCAAAAATCATAATGTTTTTTTTGGAAATACCTTTTTCAATCAAATACTTTTCAGCTATCGAATTAACAAGAAAAAGATAAAGGAAATCACTTTTAATCATTTTCATTTCTTTATAAAGAGAATATATTCGATTAACATGACCTAAACCTTCTTGACCAGCATTTGTTCTAAAAAAGATCATTTTCCGTTTTTTTTAAACCAATTATCTTTGAAAAGTGCCATCTGACAAACATCCTTAAATTCGCCTTTTTTGTAGATATCTTTTTTGAAATAGCCTTCTTGAGAAAAACCTATTTTTTTATATAATTTGATTGCTTTTTGATTGTCATTGAACACTTTTAGTATTATTTTTTGGATTGGCAGATTGTTAAAAACATGATCAAGTAATAATTTACTCGCTTTATAAGCTAGATTCTTACCTCTGAAGTTTGAATGAAGAACAATACCATATTCTCCCTTCTGATGCCTGTAATCAATATTCGTGATATATATTCTTCCTGCTCGCTTTTGAGTTTGTTTTTCCATAACGATAAAATCCAAATCATCTTTACTTCTTATTTTTAACCAATTGGAATGCTTAAAATCATAAAGGGGAGGATCTGAAAAAAATTGATCCGCTATTTCAAGATCATTTCTTAATTCAAGAATAAATTCAGTATCTTTTACAGATATTGGTTTTAAAGTAATAAAATCATTATAAAGCATTATCCTTTACACTCCTTACCAAAATAAACGGTTCAACATATTGTTTACCAATTCGTGTACCCCAATATTGGGAAAAGATTCTTAGCGATTCTAATGATCTCGAATGAGGATATTTTTTCATTTCTGTTTCATAAGCTTTTAAGGCTTTGATTTTTTGCTCTATCTCTGCTTCTACATTTACAAATACATTTGGAATAAAATGATTTGCATCGGTTGGATTGATCCAATCTGTAGATGATGGGATATAAAATGAATAAATTTCCGGTATTTTCGAATTAGGCTGTGGTCTGCATGCCGTCATAACCGCTTCAAAAGTTCTTCTATGATCAATGTTCAAATCATGGGAAAAATGAGTATAGATAAGATCGGGTTGGGCATCATCGATCTCTTTTTCCACTACTTTAATAATATCCAACAAAGGAACTGTATCAAAGGCATTATCGGGGAAATCAAAAAACTTGAGTTCATTCACCCCTATTATATCATTCGCTTTTTTGGAATCTGTCCTCAATTGGTTTAGAAAAGATTCGTTTTCTCCTCTTGAAAGCATACCTTGTCCCAAGATAAGGGTTTTGATTTGGTCTTCGTTTTTTATGTGTTTAATTAATGTGCCACCACATCCAAGCAGTTCATCATCGGGATGAGCAGCTATAACCATTATTTTTTTCATTTTCCATCTCCTGATTAAAGGCAAAATTCTTAATTTTAATTTGCTCTCAATTCTGTTATTTTTCGCGTTACATCAAAATTCATCATAAAAATCCGTAAAATAAAGAGCTTCTCCGTTTTCTTTTTCTTTATTCAATTTCCTACCTAAAATCTTTTTAATTTCATAAGGTTGAATACTATTTTTGGGTGAAGGTCTCAATTCTTCTAACATATCTTCGGTGATTTTTTCGCCTTTTTCAATTTTTCGGTTAACTCGTAAACATCTTCTTTGTACAATGACAGTTTCTTTTTCATTTTCTTCTACTTTTTTTATACCATCTCCTAAAGCGGCTTCTAATTCCTTGCTTCTTTCAATCATATCTTTCCAATCTATTGGAGTAAGTGCAAAAGAATGGTCTGGTCCTTCTCTATCATTGTCATCTGTAAAATGTTTTTCAATTATCCTTGCACCTAAGGTTACAGCACCTAAAACAGTAGCATATCCTTTAGTATGATCTGATAAACCCAATATCATTCCGGGATACATCGTTGAATAGGATTTCAAAACATTCAGATTAATATATTCCATGTTTTCGATATTGCCTGTGTAATTTGTATTACACTGCAAAATTGCAACTTCCTTATTAAAACGGAGTATGGCCTCAACAGCTCTCTGTACATCCTTTATTGTTGATGCACCTGTTGATAAAATTACTGTTTTCCCTTTTTGAGCTATTTTTTCAATAAAATCAATCCTTGTTATATCGCCAGAACCTATTTTATAGGCAGGTATATTGCTCTCAAATATTTCCAAAGCTTCAAAATCATATGGGGCTGTGAAGAAGTCTATATTAGCTTCTTTTGCTGTTTTTATTAGTTCTTCTGTCCAGTTTCTTTTGCACTCATATTGTTTATATATTTCGAATACTGATTTCTTCCATTTTTTTTGATGGCTGACTTGTGAATTCATTTTTTTAAAGCCATAATCACTTACTAATTTTTCTGCCTTAAAATGTTGAAATTTTACTGCATCAGCCTTTGCTTCTTTGGCAAGCCAAATTAAATTTTTAGCACGCTCAAGATCACCATCATGATTTGAAGCAATATCTGCAACAAAATAAACCGGATTATTTATGGATATTTCACGCTTATTTATAAAAACGCTTGTTTTATATCTCAATTTATACCTCTCTTTGTCTTTATTCTTTTGTATTCTTCCAATAGACTTTCTGTAACTTGTTCAAGATTTGGCATTTTCATTCCTAAAACATTTTCTATTTTCTCAGTGTCCAGTCCGAGACTTTCTGCTTTTCTAACATTCGATAGGTTAAACACACTCCCTATAATGGCATTTTCTAAAGATAAATCTAATTTTCCTGCTAATTTTTCAATGAATTCTTTTTTTGAGCTAACTGTCCGACTCGCTAAATTCAATATTCCGGTTGTTCCTTTATTTATGAGATCCAACAAAATCTTTGAGAAGTTCATTACATCTATACTTGATGTATAGTAATCATCGTATAATGTTATTTTGGTTCCCTGTTCAAGTTTGTTGATAAACCACTCAACAAACGTTGGTTGTTCTTTTATATTCCTGAATCCCACTATATTTGTCCTTATCACAAGTGTGTTTTCATATAATTCAGCGAGTTTTTCTGCAAGATATTTGGTTCTTGCATATTCATTTAGAAGTTTTACTTTATCTATTTCTTTATGTTTTTTTCTCTTATCCCTTTGATAATATTGGTCTGTTGATATTTGAACGAACTTTGCGTTTCTTTTTCTGCATTCATTAATTAAGCTACTAACAGGCTTTGTATTGACTAAATAGGCTCGATCGGGATGTTTTTCGCAATAGTTTAAATCAATTATTGCCACCGTATTAATAACTATTTCTGGGCAAAATATATTAAAAATTTCTTTGATTTCGCCTTCTTTTGTTATATCAACACATTTTTTTTTGGAATTTAAATCTATTCCCAACGTCTCATGATTTCGTTTTTTTGATTCTGTCACAAGGGCCTGACCAAGCATCCCCTGAGATCCAGTTATCAATACTTTCATTTTGATTCTCCTCAACAGGATATAAAACAATGGGAGCAAATTCTAGTGGTTAATATTATTCTTTTGTCTAATAAAGACTCTAAATCCATTACCAAGTGAACAAATTGAAAACCTACGGGCTTTGACAAATCCACCATAATATCGATGTCACTGTTTTCTGTTTGCTCATCTCTTGCATAGGAACCAAATAAAAAAAATGATTAATGAGATACTTTTTTTGAGTTCGCTTAAACAGTGTTTAATTTATACTCCCAGCATCCAAGAGTTCATTATCAGGATACGCAGCGATTATCAATATTTTTTGAAGAATTATCATCCTTCAAGTTTTTTAAGCTTACTCATGCAGCCAATTTTCATATTTCAAACTCTGAATCCTTTGAAAGCGTTTTAAATTGTTTGTAATCAATACAATCGTTTACTATACAATTAGCAGCTATTAGTAAATCAGCATCATCTATCAAACTGCCACTTTTTCTCGATTCACTGTAGATATTTGCGGCTGTTTCAAATCTAAACAATAACTAATCATTTGCAAATTGCTCCGGTTTCCTATTAAAATTAACTTTTTCTGACAAAATCCGATCAAATTCTTTCAGTTTTTCTTCGTTGGTATTATCGAAGAAGTGACTCAATTCATCGATAGCCTTTATTTTTGCTTCTTTTTCATTCGCTTCTTCCGCCATGATGATTAATTTTATATTCTGATTCTTCTTAAGTTTTTTAAGAATGTCAGGTGGTATTTGGATTTTTCCTTCCTTGTTAACTTTTGTTTTGAATTCATATGCTTGCATAAAGATCAACTCGATTTTCAATTTCCTTTTTATTTATCGTCCAAGTTCTTTTTTTTGAACACTTTTTCGTTGTGCTTTTTCTTGGGGGTCCTATTTTCTACAAATCTGGCTTTTCATCTTCATAATACAACTCTGTAGCTTCTTTTAAATTTTTCATAGCTTCTTCTTTAACTGTGTTTCAATAATTGTTTCACTTCTGTTCTCAGTTTTTCTAGTTATTATTCCTGACATCGACAAACGCGCTTTAATATCTATTATTATACCATCAAACCAGTATACGACTGAAAGTTCCACGGAGAAAAACGCCGGGGATATGATACTTGCTGCTTTATTTATTACCTAATGTTATAATTAAACATCAATACAAAAAGGAAGGATATACTTGAATCAAAAACAAAGCGACATACTCAATAACTCAATCAAAGAACTAATGTCAGACATGTTAAAAGAAGACATTTACAACATTGCCTTGTCTCATGATTTGGATGTGGATAAAAGAACATCCAAAAAGGTATTAGTAGAAAAACTCAATGAAATTCTAGTAGAGGATTTTGAAAAAGATTGTCAATATCTTTTGCCTCGTGAATTATTCTACTTCATGAGCTTGTACCTTCAATTTGAAAAAGATCATCCATCGTCAATCAAAACGGTCTTTCAGGCTATTCTCGAAAAAAACAACTATGAAATAGATGATATTGATGGAGATTATTTGGTTGAGCGGGGATATTTTCAAATTGTAAGAGAAGATGATACACATACGATGTTATATCCATATCCGCCAATTATCGTCAGCTTTCTAACCAATTTCATGGATCTATTAACCATTACAGAGAAAAACCAAAAAATGTTGGATTATGCGATTGCTTTGACAAACATTTATGGTTGGGTTCCCTACTCGCAGTATGTGCATATCTGGAATCTTTACAATGAAAACAAAATCACAGAGAAAATTGCAAAAGATTTCTTTGAAGTAATGGGAAAAAAGGAACCTGAAATTTGGGTTCATGATAAAACAGTCATCAACGAAATCCTTACATTGGAAGATTACAAATACTTAGAACCATCATCCAAACAGCACCCATGGTATACGCCATCAGAAGAAATGATTGAAAAAAGTGTCAATACATTAGTAGATTCTCAATCAAAAGCCTACAAAGCCTTGGAAGAGTTTTTTAAGAAAAACAAAGGATCAATACAGTCGGCTGAAGAATTAGACGACATCATTCATGAAATCCTACTAATGTTGAAAGTAGACAATCCTCCCAGCACATTTTTCGAAATGCTTGAAGAGTTTGGATACATATTTGAAGATAAGCAAGAGGTAGAAACATTCATGAAACTATTCCAAGAAATCTCTAGCAATTCAAGAAAATGGACTTTAAGAGGCTTCACACCAAAAGAAATCAGTCAACTTTTCTATAACTAAAAGGAGACAACCGATGACCCGAAAAAATAACAACGCGAGAACAAGAGGGAACACGCCGAGAGGGGACAGGTACGATGATTAGGAATTTGTTTCATATTAAAAAGCGAAGTTTTTCCCGAAGGGAAAATACTTCAAGGTTAAGCTCGCTTAACCACGTATCCAGCGGCCCTGTCCCCTCGGAATTAAGGAGAAAATAGATGGCACTCAAACAAATCGAACAAATCATCAAAAATCAAATTCTAAAATTAAACTCCGTCAAAATGATTTATCTCTACGGCTCTGTTTTAACAGAAGCTTTCAATGATGAAAGTGACATAGACTGCGCCATCTACTGCAATGAAAAGGATTTCAAAACAGGCCTCTTTGACATAAAACCAGAAATCGAGATCATCTTCAAAAGAGACCTTGACCTGGTCAACATCAAAACGGCAAATCCTGATTTTGCCACGGAGATTATCGCAAACGGAAAACTCATTTATATAAAAGATCAAATCTTCAAAGATGAATTTGAAATGAGAATTCTATCTGAATACTTGACACTTGAAGAAGACAGGGCAATAGTCCTTGAAAATATCTATAAAACAGGGAGGGTCTTTTGAATACAGTCATTTTAAACAAAATCGAATCCATAGAAAGATGTGTTAATCGAATCAATGATCTATACAAAAAGGGAAGCCTTCAGGATTACTTGTATCAAGATGCAATCGTTTTAAACCTTCAAAGGGCCTGTCAACAGGCAATCGATCTCGCAATGTATCTATGCACGCAAAAGAAAATGGGCATCCCAAAAAACAGCCGAGAAGCATTCGAACTATTATTCAAGAATCAAGTCATAGATAAACACATTTACAAAAAAATGTCAGCAATCGTTGGCTTTCGAAACATCGCCATCCATGAATATCAAACCATCAACTTGGATATTTTAAAAACCATCATCGAAAATGAACTCAAAGACTTTCTGGATTTTTCAAAACACATTATTGCATTTCTTAATGGTAGTACTTAAATCATCATTTTATCAATGTGATACATCAGAAAAACAGTGGTGTTTCAAAAGCAAGAAATAGAGTAATTGAATCTGCTAAAGGAGATTACTTAGTTTTTATTGATTCAGATGATTATATTGAGAAAAATAATTTTGAACAAATAGCAAATGTACAAAAAAGCAAATCATTTACCTGATTTATTGATAACTCAAATTTATAGCTTCATTATACTAATTAGGACGATAAAATTACAGTAAAATTATTAATTTCAATCATTAAAACTAGTCTCAAGATTTGTAAAAAAATACAATTAGTTTATATTATTCCCTTTTTACGTAAAAAATCATTTGTTACTTCTTTCCAATCTCTTAATTGGTTTCCAGTAGTCTCAAAATAACCAAAATTATCCAAAATAGAGCTTTTTGGTCGTTTTGCTTCTGTCTTAAAGTCTGCCTGTTTTGCTTTTAACAGCTCACCTTTCCAACCTATTTTGTTCAAGATATATTTTGCCCAATTATATCTTGAACAAGAAGAATTTGTTATGTGATATTTACCCTGAGCTTTCAATTTGATAAGCTCCAAAGTTGCTTCGGCAAGATCTATTGTATATGTTGGGGAAGATACTTCATCGGTGATAATTTTTAACTGATTGTTTTTTTTACTCCAATTAATCAATTTAATAGGGAAATTTTGTTCACCATCTCCGAAAACCCAACTCACGCGAATTAAATAACTCTTCTTTGCCACGCTTAAAAAGTTTTCGCCTAAAACTTTGCTTTCACCATATTTATTGACTGGGTTAGGAGTATCCGAAATGTTATATTTAAACTTCTCCCCGGAAAACACATAATCTGTGGAGTAATGAACTAGTTCCGCTTCTATATTATTGGCACAAAGTGCTAAGTTTCTGACACCCAAACCATTAACATTAAAGGCCTGTTTCCAATCTTTTTCAGCTTTATCAACATCATTGTATGCTGCACAATTAATTATGTGTGTTATATCTTTGTTTTTTTCCTCAATAAATTTCCTCGTCAGCTTGAAGTTCGTTATATCCAATAATTTTTTATCTGTTAGCAGACAATTAACATTTTCTTTCTCAAATAGCTCCTGGAAAGCTTTACCAAGTTGCCCTTTTGCTCCTGTTATTAGGACTTTCATGGAACACTCCTTTAAATGCATCTTTGAAAAATATAATACAAACTAACTCCAATATTTTTGCTTTTTTTCTTTGCTATATTTATTTATATAATTAAAAATCTCTTCAATATCATCAGATAGAACATTTTTAATTTTATTTTCAGTAAATTTATCAATTACTATTTCTTCTTCAATGCCTCTAAAGATAATTTTTTTCAAGTAACTTTTCATTTTTACTGAGAAACTAATTTTTTTGATCAAAAAAGATGAAAATTTATTGTAAAATATTAAAGAAAAGTATTTTCTTACAACTTTTTTGTCTTTTCCGGTATTATAATGTAAGTTATGTTGCTCAAGAACAAATGGATCAATTTCTAAGAAAGTTGCAATATCATCAAGTATATTTTTAGGAGACTCCTTAAAATCTTCATATAATATGACCTTAATTTGTTTATCTTTAAAATGTTTTCTATATTGTTGAATTTGATACCAGTATTTACTAGCTTCAATAAATGAAGGATAATTGAAAAAAGCTTCTTTATAATCTCTGCTCATTTTTGGAATATTATCAATATTAAAATTTTCTTTATAAACTTTCCTGGCCCAATGTCCTGTAGATAAATTTTGTTTCCATACCGATTTTAATCTGTCAATCGGTTCTCTTATAATGTATAGAATTTTTGCATTTGGATTATAGTTGTATATTCTTTCTGGACAATAAGGAACTACATGTGTTTCGCTATATATTGGACTAACTTCTCCTATGATTTTTTCGTTTTTTTTGTATTTGAAATAATCATTGTAGTCTATTTCTTTGTTGTCTTTTTTTGCAAAATAATTCGTTTCTTTAATATCAGACATATATATTTGAGGATGTTGTTTTAAAAGATAATGAAACGTTGTAGTTGCACATTTTGAAGCACCAATAATAAAAAAATTAACCTTTTCCATAACTCCTCCAGAATAAATGCCTTTGTTTTTTAAACTGAAATAAGGTGTTAATCCAGTTTGGTAAATAATTATTATAATCCTTTATTGCCTCTTTTTTTTATCCATTCTTTTAAGGTTGGTAGCCTTTTGTCTTTTTGAGAAAGGATTATATCATTTAAACCATATTCTCTAAAATTCCACTTTATCTTAATATCTTCATCGTTATATAGAATACCACTATCAAACTCGGAACTATAGTAATTGCTTGCTTTATAGACAAGTTCGGAGCCTTCTTCAAGTGACAGAAAAGCATGACCAAACCCTTGGGGAATTAATAATTGTTTTTGGTTTTTTTCTGATAATATAACTTTATAGTGCTCACCAAAAGTTTTTGAGTTTTCACGCAAATCCACTGCGATATCCAGTACTTTTCCTTTAAGACATCTAACAAGTTTTCCTTGTTGGCATTTCTCTTGAAAGTGTATACCTCGCAGGACACCTCTCTTTGATTTAGAATGGTTATCCTGGAGAAACACCATGTTAATTCCAATTTCTTCAAAATCTCTTTTGTTCCAGGTTTCCATAAAGAAGCCTCTATCGTCTCCAAAAACAGTTGATTTTATTATAAAAAGCCCAGAAATTGTGGTAGGAATTTTTGTGAATTTAGCCATTAAAAACCTTCTCCTGTTGCTACATAGTTTAAATAACTGCCATATTCTGTATTAGCCATTGTTTCTGAGAGTTCCAATAATTGTTTTTTTTCTATGTAGCCCATTCTGAATGCTATTTCTTCAATACATCCAATATAATACCCCTGTCTTTTTTGAATCGCTTCAATGAAATTAGCAGCCTCTAGCAGACTATCATGTGTTCCAGTGTCTAACCAAGCATATCCCCTTCCTAGAAGTTGGACATTTAACTGTTCTTTTTTTAAATATTCTCTGTTAAGGTCCGTTATTTCTATTTCACCTCTTGAAGAAGGTTTGAGATTTTTAGCGATTTCAACAACTTGCTGATCGTAAAAATATAGTCCGGGTATAGCGTAGTGTGATTTTGGTTTTTCGGGTTTTTCCTCTAAGGATAAGGCTTTGTTTGTTTCATCAAATTCTACAACGCCATAGCTTCTGGGATCTTTGACATAATAACCAAAGATTGTTGCTCCCTTTGATATTTTTGCTGCCTTTTGGACTAACTGAGATAATCCTTGTCCAAAAAAGATGTTGTCTCCAAGGATTAGTGAGCAAGTATCATTTCTGATAAACTTTTCACCTACAATAAATGCATCTGCTAAACCTCTAGGTTCTTTTTGTATTTTATACTCTATTGTAAGACCCAGTTTTTTTCCATCTTCAAATAGCATTTTATAGTTTTTAATAAATTCTGTGTTTGATATGATGAGAATCTCATTAATGCCTGCCAACATCAAAACTGATAAAGGATAGTAAATCATTGGTTTGTCATATACTGGCAACAATTGTTTGCTTATTCCTTTGGTTATTGGATATAATCGTGTTCCTTTGCCACCTGAGAGTATTATTCCTTTAATAAGAATCCCTCCGTTTTTTGAATTTTGGGTGTTTTTACTTTTTATATTTTTTTATAAGACACCCATTGCTATATGTCTATTCTTTTTTCTTCATTAGCTGATATAATTGATAAAGAGAATAAGCAGTATGTTTATAAATAAAACGCCTCTTTTTTTTAGTGGTCTTAAATGTGTAATTTGTTGCTGAATCTTCTTTATGATAAATAAAAATTCTCTCGTCGTATTTTTGAGTAAGATTATCTCTTTTACAAATAAAGGATAAAATATCTTCTTCAGCATATAAAAAAGTTTTATCGTATAATCCATCATGTTTTTGAAGATAATCTTGCGAAAAAATCAAACAACTCCCATGCAGTTGATATCTTTTATTGGCTTCTTTTATTGGTTTTTCAAGATTTGTTTTATTAATTTTATCTTTTAGAAAACGTATAAAATCTTCTATTCCGACCAAGTTAAACAAGTATAAGAATAGATATTTAAACATTGCTTTGAAAACTTCTTTTCTGTCATCAAATTGTACTTTTACTGGATTTTGGTTCGATCTATCAACCAAAGAGATTATTTTTGGACCTAAAATCGCAAATTTTTCTTCGTTATATATTTTTTCTATTACAGTTATAAAATTCTTTTGTGTGATGATGGTATCATTATTTAGCATTATAATAAATTTCGAATTTGTGTTTTTCTTAATATAATTAAAACCGTAATTATTTCCCTTTGCAAAACCTAAATTTTTATCAGATTTTAATATTATAATTTTTTTTTTGCCATAATATTTTTCTTCTAAGGCCATTCCCGATTGATTTGTAGAACCGTTATCAACTACGACTATAATATAATTATCGTACAACATATTTTTTTTAATTGATTCTATGCATCCGATCGTATCAAAAATTGTATTGTAGTGTAAAATTAGAAAACTTACTAGTTCCTTCATAATTATTCTCCAAGACAAAATTCTATTTTACCCTTTAATAGGGTACTCAATAGATCCAATGAGAGTTATACTCAAATTGTGTTGAATGAGGGAAAAAAGAATTAAAAATGAAACAAAAATGACGTATCCGAAACCTAACCAAAAAAACCGGTCTCATGGACCAATAAGGAGGATACGCCATAAAAGATTATACTCCAGAACAGAAAAAGAATCAACCTACAGAATAAGCAGTGACTGAATCATTCTATAATGATTTGTTTCAGGGAACCTTATAAGAGATAGCCAGAAAAGGGTCCCTGAAAATGCTTCAAATGGCAATGGAAGTAGAACTTGCAAAGCATAATATCCGAACAACCAATCCGAAACATTTTCTATTAACTCCTTTTTTGATCCCTTCGCACTTAAAGTTTTGCTTCTTAGTGTATAATAATATACTTTTAAAATTCGATCATTTTAGAAAAAAAGCGAGAGAAAAATGACATTTAGCGTGATCATTCCGGTTTATAACGTGGAGAAATATCTCAAGCGGTGTTTAGACAGCATCATTAATCAAGGTTTTACTGATTATGAGTTGCTGCTGATTGATGATGGTTCTTCTGATAACTCCGGTCTTATTTGTGACAAATACAGCCTAAAATATCCTTTTATCAATGTGATACATCAGAAAAACGGAGGCATTTCAAAAGCAAGAAACAGAGGAATTGAATCTGCTAAAGGAAATTATTTGATTTTTATTGATTCAGATGATTATATTGCGCAAAAAAGCCTTGAGCAAATAGTGAATGAACTAAAAACAAGTCATTTACCTGATTTACTGATAACCCAAATTCATAAATTTAATGACAATTGTATAACCAGCTATTCCGATCTGAATTTGTTTAAGAATTCATCGTCAACAGCAAACAAAGAAGAAGTAATTAATAAACTTTTTAATTACAGCGAAACCATATGGCCTGCATGGAGATATATTGTAAAAAGAACTTTTGTTGAAAAACATCACATGAGATTTCCCGAATCTTATTTACATGAAGATATGTATTGGACAACAAAAATTTTTCTTTTAGCGGAAACGGTTAAAATTACGAACCTGTCCTGTTATTTTCATCGATTGAATAACAAAACTTCAATCACTAACAACAGAAACCTTCAAAATTCTTTGGATATTATCACACTAATAGCATTAAATATACAATTTATCTCGGAAAATTCTTACCATTCAAAGAGCAAAAATGCTATCATTAAGCGATTAACAAAGTCTTTTTTTACAGCCATAAAAGACTATGAGCAACTTAAGAAAATCGATAAAGAAAAAATCAAAAAACTAATTTATCAAAACAAAAAAAATTTTAAAAAAAACATGCACAATAGATATCTTATCTTTTTTTTATCCACGAATTTATTTGGATTTGATTTTAGCTATAGAATATACAACACCTATATAAAAATAAAACTCAGATTATTAAAAAGGAGAAAACAAAATGTCTCATACAGAACAACTAATAAATAAAACCACTCAAATCATTTCAGAATACCTGACAAAAAAATATGAGAATTATATCAATTCTAGAAAAAAGAGAAAAGGGAACAGTTTAAAACTCAGCATGAAAAGGTTACTAAGGGAAACTTTTATTAAGAAATTTCATCATCATATTATAACTGTAGAAAATTATAACGCAATGGAAAAGAAGACTTATAATTTTTCAATCAAAAACTTTTCATTTCATTTCTATTTTCAAATCCTAGCGAATACTAGAGAATACGATGCTTTTTATCAGCTTTTGTCTGACGAAGAATCCAAAAAAACATACGATTGGTTTGTGAGTTATTGTATTGCCAGCGCTTTTTTATCTTATTCTGATGCTAATACCCTTTTTAAGCCAAGGATTACTTTAGATGAAATGAAAAAATATATGCAAACAATTCCCACACAAAAGGATTATTTTTTAATAAATCATTATAAGCTAAAAATGCCTAAAGAATGCATTTTCCATAATTATTATGCACTTCAATATCAATACAAAGAAATCGTTCCAAAAGACGATGATATCGTTTTTGATGTAGGTGCTTATTATGGAGATACTGCTTTTTGGGCATTAAGTTTGTTAAATGATAAAGGAAAAGTCTATTCATTTGAACCATTCAAAGAAAATTTTGAGAAATTAAAGGAAAATATCGAAATCAACAGTATTAACAATATTATTCCTATAAATCTCGCAATGGATAAACAAAAAGGTGTACAATTTATGGATGGATCGGATATAATGGCAACCGTTTCCAATAAAGGAAAAACAAAGATCTTTACAGACACTATTGATAATATCGTACAGGAACATGAGATAAAAAAACTCGATTTCATCAAAATGGATATTGAGGGTTCCGAATTAAATGCTTTAAAAGGATCAGAAAATACAATAAAAAAATTTGCTCCCGATTTGGCAATTTGTGTCTATCATAAGGCAGACGATTTCATCACCATACCAAAATATATAAAAGAACTGAGAAATGATTATAAACTTTATTTAAAAAACAATTCCAAATCATGTTTGGAAACAGTAGTGTATGCGACAATAAAAAATGATTTCTGATCATTTACGATCAGAAATTCACAATTTATCTGATATAATGTAAAGAATAGAAAAAAGATTTTTTTATTTGTGTTTTCATTAAACAGTTGGGGAGAAAATGGAAGAAATACTTTTAAGCGTTTGCTGCACTTCTTATAATCATGAAAAATATATAAGAGATGCTTTAGAAGGATTTTTACATCAAAAAGTCAAATTCAAGTATGAAATATTAATTCATGACGACGCTTCAACGGATAAAACATCCCAAATAATACAAGAATACGAAAAAAAATATCCCGAAATCATAAAACCCATCTATCAAACACAAAATCAATATTCAAAAGGAATGCAAATCCATTATACTTTCAATCATACCAGAGCAAAAGGGAAGTATATTGCTTGGTGTGAGGCTGACGATTATTGGATAGATCAGAATAAATTACAAAAGCAAGTAGATTATTTGGAAAAACACCCAAACTGTTCAATTTCTTGTCATGCCAGTTACGCTTTGAATGTGAACTCCAGGAAAACAGAAAAAATAAGTCCTTTTCATACTGCCACTCAGTTTATTTTAAATGATTTTCTTGAAAAACAAATTACCTTTTCAACCCCAACAATCTGTTACAGAAAAGAACTTTTTGATGATGTGCCATCGTTTTATCATGATTGTCCTGTGGGAGATGTTCCTCTAAAAATGTTTCTTTTGGTAAAGGGATATGGCTACTTTATGCCCGAGGCAATGGCGGTTTACAGGAAAAATGTAATAGGTTCTTGGACAAATAGAATTGCGATTAATCATCAGAAAAACATCGCCCACCAAAAAAAAATGATTTTGTTTTTACAACAATTCAACCACTATTTTAATCATAAGTACGAAAAATCCCTTAATACTTATATTCACAAAAGAAACTACTTAATTTTAATCCACGCAATGCTAATGAACTATGAAAATCGAAAAGCACCCGAATTCAATTCATTGTATAATAAACTCTCTACAAAAGAAAAACTAAGTCTTTTTATACGTTGCAAAATCCCATTCTTATTTGAAAGTATCAAGAAAATTTCAAACCATTCAAAGTTTTTACTGGATAAAATATTTTATTAATGGAATTTACCTGGAAGGAACAGAGTCCAAAATGAGAAAACGAATAGATATCACAAAACCATTGTTTCCTGCAAAAAGCGCATTTAATAAGAAAATCGATGAAATTTGGGATAGTCAATGGCTGACAAATAACGGAGAACAACATAATAAGCTGGAAAAGAAACTCAAAGAATACCTTGGATTGCAAAACTTCATTCTTTTTTGCAATGGTACTATGGCTTTATACTTAGGTTTAAAAGCAATGAATTTGACAGGAGAAATAATCACAACACCATTTACTTTCCCGGCAACCGTAGAAGTGTTGGATTGGAGTGGATTAAAACCTGTTTTTTGTGATGTTAAGCCATCAACACTAAATATTGATCCAAAAAGAATAGAGCCGTTGATTACAGAAAAAACCAGTGCCATCTTAGCCGTTCATGTCTTTGGAAATCCATGTGATGTATATGCCATAGAGGAAATTGCAAAAAAACATCAATTAAAGGTTATTTATGACGGAGCACATGTTTTTGGATCAAAAATTAACGGTATCTCTATTGGAAATTTTGGAAACATGACCATGTTTAGTTTTCATGCCACGAAATTATTTCACACCATTGAAGGTGGTGGATTAGCCTTTCACGATACATCCTTAAATGAAAAACTATCCCTTTTAAAAAATTTTGGGATCAAAAATCCGGAGGAAGTTGTTTTATCAGGCATTAACGCTAAAATGAATGAACTCCAAGCCGCAATGGGATTGGAAGTTTTAAAACTTGTGGAAGATGAAAGAAAAAAAAGAAGAAGAATTAAAAGTATGTATATCAAACAATTAAAAAACATTCCCGGTATACAAATTATCACAGAAGAAAAAAAAGAATCAGACAGTTATCAGTATTTCGTAATAGCTATTGACAAAAACCAATTTGGCAAATCAAGGGATACTATTCATGAAGAACTAAAAAAGCATAACATTTTCACCCGAAAATACTTCTACCCCCTTTGTAGTAATTTTAACTGGTATGGTAACAATAAATCAGCAAAAAAAGAAAAATTGCCAATTGCAAATTTGATGGTAGGAAAAACTCTATCGTTGCCATTTTATGGAGATCTGGAAGAAGAAACGGTCAAAGAAATTTGTGATTTAATCATCAATAATAACTAGTTATATTATTGAAAAAACACGGGAGAAAGCATTTTGAAAGAAAAAATATGTGTAGCGGTTATGAGTATAGGAAGTGGTGTAGGCGAATCAGTGATCACATCTTGTAATTTATCCAAACTCCCGATAAAAACCGTTGGCTTAGGGAATAATCCCTTTGCATTCGGTGCAACGGAATGTGATGTAGTCGATTACATCCCTTCCATTTATGAAAAAGGATATATTCAAGCCGTTATTGAAAAATGCGATGCCTATCATGTGGATATAATCATACCAGGGTCAGATGATGAAGCTTTAGTTCTCTCAAAAAACAAAACTAAAATAGAAAAAAAGGGCTACAAATTAATAGCAGCTGATTATGATTTTATACACTTAACCAGAAACAAAGATAAAATGTGTAATTTCCTCAATCAGATTACTCCGATTTGTGTAAAAAATTACACAAAAGAACAGATTTATAAGGAAATGACTGCAGGAAGTTTATCCTTTCCATTAATTGCAAAACCCAGAAATGGCTCAGCTTCAAGAGGGGTCATGATTCTCTTGAAGGAAAAAGACCTTGAAACAGTCCCGGAAAACTATATCTTCCAGGAGCTGGCAAAACCTGACTCGAAAGATTCAAATTTTCAAGAGTATTTATCTCAAATAGACAAAAAAATAAACCCTCAATTAGCAGAAATTTCAGTTCAAATAGTAACAGATAAAAAAGGTTGTTTAATAGGCAAAATGAGTTCATATAACAAATTAAACAATGGTGTCCCAATTGAAATCATCCCATTCGAAAATAATCAAGTCTGGGAAAAAATTAACCTCTTACTCCCAAAATTAAAAGAAGTAGGTTTGAAAGGCCCCTTGAATATTCAAGGGAGAATAACAGATAAAGGGTTTAAAATATTTGAGATGAATCCGAGATTTACAGGTATAACAGGTTTAAGGGCTCTCATTGGGTTCAATGAAGTTGAAAGATGCATCATAGAATGGCTTGGA
>Ga0272443_10002112_pt1 | contig 26353 bp, 40 predicted proteins | sample SSMAcet12_FD_193581 | JGI IMG/M metagenome (GOLD analysis project Ga0272443, IMG submission 193581) | Marine sediment archaeal communities from Little Sippewissett salt marsh, Falmouth, MA, United States - SSM-Acet-12 | ecosystem: Environmental > Aquatic > Marine > Wetlands > Sediment ... | reverse complement strand
AACCTATAGTTTATGCCTTTGAAAATGCACCTACTTTATATACAGGTGCTGGTGATCAAGTAAGAGAACGTTTAATAGAAATAGGAAAAAATCATGGATATTCAATAACCTTTTATAAAACTAATACTCTTAAACATGGAATTCCGCAATTTAGACCAAGAACCTTTGGAATATTTTATAAAGGAAAGTATGCACCAATATTAAATTATTATAATAAAAAAGCTCCACATATTGTAGATTATCTTAAAGAAATTCCAAAAGACGCTAAACATCAAAATGACTATGTTCATGAAGAATGGGCAATAGAAAAATTTGAGATATATAAATTTCTAAAGATGAAACATGGGAAAAATTGGAGAAAAGCTATGCATGATTTTAGGCCTCATTTAACAACGTATGATTATTTGTTAAGAAAAGGATGGCTAAAAGAATTTTTAGAATGGCAGAAAAAACTTCCAGAAGATGAACGTTCTGAAATCGTAACTAAAAATGTTGAACATATATTAAAAAAGAAAGCACAAGGAAAAGGAGCTAGAATAAATTACAGAGTGCTTGGAATAGATAAAGAATATATGTATGCTGTTATTGGTGAAGTAATGGGAAAGCAAGTTCATCCTACAGAAGATAGAATAATGAATATTAGAGAGCATATGCATATGATGGGATTACCCCATGACTTTGAATTAGAAGGTCCAAGAGAATACGTGAAGATATCTCAAAATGTTCCCGTGACTACGTGTATGGATATTACAACAGAGATAATAGAAATTATTAATGGAAATAGAAACCTCTCTACGAAATCTTTATATATGCAAGATAATATAAAAAATAATACAAGTATTAACTCTAAATTTTTATTTTAAAATGTTAGAATCAAGAATACTAAAAGTACAAGGACAAGAAGTATATATAGAAGGATATTTTTTAACTATAAAAGAATTAGAAAAACTTGTCAGAGATTTTCAGGTAGATTGTTACGATGGATTTGTTAGTAATGATAGAGCATATATAGAAAACTGGATTAAAAATAATAAAATATGAAATTAATAATTTTAGGGGGGCGATTAATTTAGATAGAAATTATGAATATAACAAGTATAGATCATATTTTAGTTAAAATGTCATAGTTTTTTTAATGAATATATAAATTAAAAAAATATGATAAAAGGGTGTATATATTGTGCAATTTCTCCATCTAATAAAAAATATTATGGATATAGTATAAATTTTAAGGGAAGAAAGGCAGGACATATAAAATGTGCAAATAAAGGCAATATTGGAAGATTTTATAATGCTATTAGAAAATATGGCCCTGAAAATTTTATTTGGATAATTGTAGAAGAATTTAAAAAAAATGATAAAGTAGAACTTAAAAAAATAATGTGTGAAAGAGAAATTTATTGGATAACTTTAGATAAAACATATTTACCGGAATTTGGGTATAATATGACAAAGGGCGGCGATGGAAGAGTAGGAGTTCCTCATTCTAAAGAATCAAAGGAAAAATTAAGTAAATCATTAAAAGGACGAAAATTTTCAGAAGAAACGAAGAAAAAAATGAGAGAAAGCGCAAAAGGAAGAAAAATGAGTGAAGAACAGAAACAACAAATACGTAAAACTTTAACTGGAAAAAAACAATCTAAAGAAACTATTGAAAAACGAAGTAAATCTTTAAAAGGAATATACCATTGGTGGAATGTTGGAAAAGCACCACCTAATAAGGGTATTCCGTGTACAGAAGAAACGAAAAGAAAAATTTCTGAAAGTAGTAAAGGTCAAAAACGACCAAAAGATGAAAATTATAGAAAAAAAATAAGCGAAGGTTTGAAAAAATATCACAAAAATAAAAAACAATGACCAAACTTATTATTGTCGAAGGGAGTGATAGATTAGGAAAGGGAAGTCTTATAAAAAGACTTTGCGAATACTATGATTATAAAAATGTCACTATAAGACATTGTGATAAACCTCCTAAAAATTTATCTCAAAAGGAAGTATTAAATTTTCAATTTAAATGTTTTAATCAAGAAAAGACATTAATATATGATATTATTAATATGAATAATAAATTTTATTATCATGATAATATTATCATATATGATAGATTTTATTTAGGAGAGTACGTATATTCTCAAATGTTTCGCGAAGGTGATCCCAAAATATTAAAGGAAAAATTGATAAAATTTGAAGAAGATTTTTTAAGCCATGACGTCACGTTAATTACACTAACAGCAGATCCTAAATTTTCTCTAAATATAGAGGATGGACAGTCATTTTCTCAAAGTTTAGAAGAAAAAACAAAAGAAATAAATTTATTTAAAGAAGCTCATGATTTTTCATTAATTAAATCTAAGTTATATGTTAAAGTAGATAATGGAAATAATCAATTCAGAGGAAAGAAAGAAATCTTTAATGAAGTAATTAATTTTATAGAAAAATAATGAAGAAATTAACTGTAGAAGAAATAAGACAAAATACTATTTATGATCTTAATAAATTTATAAAATCTTTAAAAGAATACAGAGATACTTATGATAAAGAAGATTTAGATTATGAATATCTTGATGAAGTAATATATGCTATAGAAACACTTGAAAACGATATTAAACAAGGTAAAGTATAATGAATGGATTAGGAAGAATAAATTTAAGAAATTATATAGATGATCAATTAGAGTTTTTTATAGAAAAATTCAAAGAAAATGGTTGGAAACAAGAAGATATACATTATGTTTCAAAAAACACTGATTTACAAGAATGGCCATTAGGGATAGTTTTCTATTCTGAACTTTTAGAATACACAGAAAAGAAAAAAGAGGTTTTAACTCCTTGGATTGTAGGAAGATTAGAAGTTGAAACAACTGAATATGATAAATTATTTGAATATGCAGATTTTATCCTAAATGAATTAGATCAGATAGATATCCATCCATTTTATGATGAAGATTCTTTTAGAGGATATTTTTCAAAAAGTAATCATCAAGGATGGACAAAACTAAAATTTTATATTAATAAAGAATATCCAGATGGATATTGGGAAAATCATACACTATAAAAAATGAGTAAAGAAAAAATAGCACTTATAACAGGGATTACAGGGCAGGATGGTTCATATCTTGCAGAACTTCTTTTATCAAAAGGATATATAGTTCATGGAATTATTAGAAGAGCTTCGACTTTTAATACAGCAAGATTAAATATTATTTATCAAGATCCTCATAAATCAGGAAACAGATTATTTTTACATTATGGTGATGTTACAGATCCAATATCACTTGATAAAATTATACAAGAAGTTATGCCAGATGAAATTTATCATCTTGGAGCTCAATCTCATGTAAGAGTATCTTTTGATGTTCCAGTTTATACAGGACAGGTTGATGCTTTAGGAACATTAAATATGTTAGAAGCCATGAGAAAGCATGTTCCTAATGCAAAATTTTATAATGCAGCAACATCAGAATTATTTGGAGAAGTTTTGGAAACTCCACAAAATGAAAAAACTCCATTTAATCCAAGAAGTCCTTATGGAGTGGCAAAAATATATGCATATCACATAGTTAAAAATTATCGTGAAGCTTATAATATGTTTGCTGTTAACGGCATTCTTTTTAATCATGAAAGTGAAAGAAGAGGAAGCACTTTTGTCACATCAAAAATAGTTAATGGTCTGTATGATTATGTTACATATGGAACTCCATTTTACTTGGGAAATGTATACGCTAAAAGAGATTGGGGATATGCTCCTGAATATGTTGAATGTATGTGGAGAATGTTACAACAGGATAAGCCCGAAGATTTTGTTATTGGAACCGGAGAAACACATACAATAAAAGAATTTATTGAAGAATGTATTTTACATTTACCTGCATATAAATTTAAAATAGGTGCTAAAACAAATGAAGAACGATTTCAATGGAAAAAAGATGAACAAGAAAGAGATATTCTTTGGGACATGGATAAGTGGAAATTAGTTATCGGAATAGATGAAAGATACTATAGGCCTGCAGAAGTTGATTTATTATTGGCAGATCCATCAAAGGCAAAAGAAAAATTGGGTTGGGAGCCAAAAATCAAATTTAAGGAATTGGTTAATAGAATGATGGATTATAGATTTAATATAGGAAAAATATAATAATATGAATGAATACGATAAACTATTAGAAGAACGTAATGAATTACGTAAAGATATTAAAGCATTATATCGTGCAAAAGATATATTAATATCTGAGGCATCAAAAAATGAAATATCTAATATGATTTCCATTGTAGAATCAAAAAGAGAATTGTTATACCAAAAGGCTGAAGCAATTAGAAAAAACTGTAATCACGAATGGGAAGATGATGGCCATAATAGCCATCATGATTATGAAAAATGTATACATTGCGGAGAACTTAGAATAAAATACTAATGAGAAAAATTACTTTATGTGGTTCGACAAAATTTAAAGAACACTTTGAATACTGGAATAAAAAATTATCTTTAGAAGGTAATATAGTTTATAGTGTTTCTTGTTTTAGACATTCTGGAGACTCTTTAACAGATAAAGAAAAGGAAATATTAGATGAAGTTCATCTTAAAAAAATAGATAATTCCGATGAAATATTTGTTTTAGATGTGGATGGATATATTGGAGAATCTACGAATAATGAAATTCTTTATGCTAAAACTCATAATAAAAAAATTAATTTTTTAAGCAAATATAATAACAAATAAAAATAGAGTAATATGAAAACTTATGAAGAAACAAAACCAAAACCAAAACCAACCTTTGAATCAGAATTAACAGATTTAATTAATCGTTATTCAAAGGAAAATGAATCAGATACACCAGATTGGATTATTGCAAATTATTTATGCAATTGTTTAAAATCATTTAATTCAGCTACTAAAACTAGAACTTATTGGTATAATGCTAAACCAGATGAAGATGTAGGAATAATAGAATCATTATAAATTATAATATGGAAATTACAGGATTAGAAATATTAGGATATTTTGCAGCGCTTGTTTCTCTTATAGGAATAATATTAAATGCAAAAAAAGAAATACTTTGCTGGCCAGTATGGTTATTTAGTAATGTATTGTGGATAACATATTCAGGAATACAATCAGATATTCCATATATTATATTATGGATATTATTTTCTATATTTAATATTTATGGATGGATAATGTGGTCAAAAAATAAAAAATAAAAAATAAAAAATAAAAAATAAAATTATGAAAAAGAATAAAGTTAAGTTCGAAGACATGGAATATTCTAAAAGAAGAGAGATTTTAAGAAGAGAATATTTAATTAATCCAAAATTTCATAAAGCTATTAAATTATTAGCGTTTAAAGTTAAACAAGAATTAATTGATCCTATATTAAAAGAAGTCAATAGTTTAGAAATTATTATAAATTTTTTAATTGATGGTTTTCTTGCATTTGAAATTATTTATGATAAAAACAATAAAAATATTTTAGGATATAAGGAACTTGATCCTAATACATTAGAATCAAGAATAATAAGCAATAAGGAAAATGAGTATAAAATATGGATTCAATATAGTAGCGATATTAAAAGACAAAGAGTTTTACAAGATAAAAATATCATTTATTTAAGTACTATTACGCCGCGTGGATATGAAATATCGTTTGGAGAATCTTTGTACAAAGGACTAATTTCTTATGAGGATAATGATTTAATCCTGAAGCACACAGATTTTATAGTTGAAAAATTATCAAAAAAATATAATGATGAAAATGAATGTTTGTAAAGAAGGAAAACATGATCTAATTGAAATTTATAGTAGAGGAGATAGAATGTCTGAATTAGTTGTTAGATGGTGTCAGAATTGTGGAGCAATTGTAATAGATAAAGATTTTGACGGTAGAACTCATCCTGGAAGAATTATGAAAATGAGATTGCCTAAATTAACAGAAAATATAATAAACAAAACGGATAAAAATGAAATATAATTTACGGCAACGGATAAATTTGATATGGTGGTCATGGTATTTTTTAAAACATAAATTAATTTATAATTGCAAAAAAGGATTTTTGAAAATCTTTTTTCCTAAAAAATATAAAATTATAAAACAATTTCATAAAGTAATAACATCATTACCAAAAGAAACAAAGGATAAATTGGTTAAAGCAATGCTTAAAGATATAAAAACCAAAAAATAAAATTATGAATAAAACAAGTAAAATTTATGTAACTGGTGCAGAAGGACTTGTTGGATCAGCAGTTATTAGAGAATTAAATCGAGAAGGATATACAGATATTCTTAGAACAACAAGAACTTGTGCATATCATAATGGATATGAACATAAAGGAGATTATGATTTACGTTATGAAGAAAATGTTAAAAAAATATTTAAGCAATTTCATCCTGAATATGTAATTAATTGTGCAGGAAAAGTAGGAGGAATTAATGCTAATAATACAAAAAGCGCAGAATTTATCAGAGATAATATATTAATGCAGACTAATCTTATTAATATATCATATATTTATGGAATTAAAAAATTTTTATTCTTAGGTTCTTCATGTATTTATCCTAAATTATGTCCTCAACCCATTAAAGAAGAATATTTATTAACAGATTCTTTAGAAAAAACAAATATAGGATATGCAATTGCAAAAATATCAGGAATTATAATGTGTCGTATGTTTCATAAGCAATATGGAAGTAATTTTATTTCTGCAATGCCTACAAATCTTTATGGAATTAATGATAACTTTCATTTAACAGATTCTCATGTATTACCTGCGCTAATAAGAAAAATGCATGATGCTAAAATGAGAGGTGATAGAAGTGTAGAATTCTGGGGCACAGGAACACCAAGAAGAGAATTTTTATATGTAGATGATTTAGCAGAAGCATTGATATTTCTAATGAATAATTATGAAGATCAAGAGGAACATGTCAATATTGGTGTAGGAGAAGACATAAGTATTAAAGAATTAGTTGAATTAATAAAAGAAATTGTTGATTACGATGGTAAAATAATCTGGAATATAGATTATCCTGATGGAACGCCTCAAAAATTATTGGATTGCAGTAAAATCAACAATCTTGGATGGAAGGCAAAAACACCATTAGAAACTGGATTAAGAAGAACATATGAATGGTTTACTAAAAATTATAAATATGCAAGAAAATAATATAATTTATGCTAAAGTAAGAGTTAAATGCGATAAATGTAATGGAACAGGTATCTATTACATAAGACCAATAAGTCATGAAGAATTTCCTTGTAGTAAATGTAGAGGCAAAGGTGAAATAATTGTATCGAAACCTTTATCAGAAGTACTTCATGAATTACATAAAAACAAATATAAAAAATGAATTATACAAAACCAAATAACGAAAATTATGAAGATACTCCACAAGATTGGTTATATACTGCATTAGCTTTTTCTCAGGCACTAGATATAGTAATACCGCCAAGTAAAGGAGTAGTTGTTGAGCTTAAGGGAGATACTCTAAATATACACAAAAATGTTACTAAAATTATTGTTCATAACGATGGAAAGATGATGTCTATAGAAAATATATCAAATGATAAAGATTTAAAACACGGAGACTGGGTAAAAATGATTTAAAAAAATAAAAAAATTTTTAACGCTTATGAAAACTTATACAGAATTAGAAGTAACTAGATTATTAAAAGAACAACGAGAATTATGTTATAAATCTGCAGAAATTGAAGAATATGAGTATGTTAATCCATATTCTGATAATGATGGAGAAATAAGTAGATCTATAAATAAAGAATCTATTATTAATGCACCATCACCAAAATTAAAATAAATTAGATATGAAAAAATACGATATAATGATTTTATCAGGAGGCTTTGATCCTGTCCATAAAGGACACATTAGAATGTTTAAAGCTGCAAAAAGTATGGCATACAAAGTTATTGTTGGTGTTAATTCTGATAAATGGTTAATAAGAAAAAAAGACAAACTTTTTATGAATTATGCCGAAAGGGCTGAAATATTAAAGGCTATTAAATATATAGATGAAGTAATGGCATTTAATGACGATGATGAAACCGCAATGGATTTATTGATTAGAGTTCAAAGACTTTATCCAGAATGTAGTTTAGCATTTGGAAATGGAGGCGATAGAAATGCAACCAATATTCCCGAAAAAGGATTTTGTGATGCGTATAAAATAGATTTAGTTTATAATGTAGGTGGAGGAAAAGTTCAAAGCAGTTCTGAATTAATAGAAGAAGCTGTTTCTAATGGAAAATAAAAATGAAACGTTATTTCAATACAAAAGAAAAAGCTCTAGAACATTTTAACTATAGGAAAAAATGTGCTTATGAACGTATTGAAAAAAGAAATGATTATGTTTTAGGCGATGCATCTTTTGTTTATAGAAATCTGAACGGAAAATGGATAGTTTTTATTCAAATTATTACATTACAAATGATGCATGAATTAGAAAGATTACAAGATAAGTATGAACATATTTATCCATTAATTCCATTTACAAGCGAAGAAAAAGTTTTAAGAGATAAAAACATTATTAATAAGTTAAAAAAGAAATATAAAACTTTAGATATTCAAGATTATATAATTAATAAAGAATTATGAGTAACATTAATAAATCTTTAGATCGAGATATAAGTTTAGATATAATATTTGAATGTAAAGCTGTAATGAATGATAGACAATTAGAAAAATTAGCATTTTATGCCCTTAAATTAATCAGTGATAAAAGATATAAAACAAAGAAAAATGAAAGTATACAAAGAAAAATATGTAGCAACTGCATATAAAAAAATTTTACACGATCTTTTATATAATCCTGAATATATTTCAAAACCTCGAGGATTAGAAGTAAAAGAAATTATTAATTGTGTTATAGAAATTCGGGAACCTAATTATAATTTATTTGTAAATAATGAAAGATCTTCTCCTAAAAAATATATTGCAGCTGAATTACTTTGGTATTTTTCAGGAACTAATGATGCAACTTTTATAGAAAAATATGCGTCAATGTGGAAAAAATTAAAAAATAAAAATAATAAAGTAAACTCTGCATATGGATATTTAATATTTAATGAGGAAACTGATAATGATGATGCATATACTCAATATGAATGGGTAATTAGTTCATTAGTAAAAGATAAAGATAGCCGTCAAGCATTTATGCACTTTCATAAACCTCGGCATCAATATTTTGGTAATAAAGATCAAGTATGTACATTAGTTGCATTATTTCATATTAGAGATAATAAACTTAATATGACCTTATCAATGAGAAGTAATGATGTCATTCTTGGATTTATGACAGATTTTACATTTTTTAATATTCTTCATCAACAGGTTTTTACACATTTAAAAATATATTATCCTGAATTAGAAATAGGAACATATACACATATTTCTCATTCTATGCATTTATATGAAGAACATTATGAAAAAGTAGAAAACATGTTATCTTCTGAATTTTATCCAGATAAAACACCAAATTTAAATATATCAATTATAGATGAATCAGGAAAATTTAAAGAAGAGTATAAAAATATATTTAGTTTTGTATGGGTACCAACAGCAACAAAATTAAAAAATGATGAAACTGATAATGATTTAATAAATTGGTGTTTAGATAGAATATAATTAATAAAACTAAATAAACAACTTAAAATATAATAAATATAATTGATAACAATGACAAAAGAAAAATTAGATTGGACACATAAAAAAGTTAATATTTCTGATATAAGAAAAATAGAAGATATTTATATAATGCAAATATTAATATCGTATAAACAAGGTGATAGATTTTTTAACAAAACATTAGAACCATTATTTATAAAAGATGTTATTTTTGAAGAAAGATTAAAATCTTATTTTCTTAAAGATATATCGAATATATCTAGAGATGAAATTCTTAATGTATCATGGAATATGTATATAACACAAGGATATTATATAAAAATAGATAAATATGGTGAAATTAATAGACATAATTTAGATCCTAATAGATGGTATATTTCTTATTTAGAAATTAGTGGTCCATTAGGAACATTTAAATCAGTATATAACAAAAGGCTTGAAACATAACATAATAAACAAAATATTAAACAAAAAAATTATCACTTATGAGAATACATTTAATTTGTCCAGTAAGAAACGCAAAAGAAGATATACAAAAAGAGATTGATGAATATGCTCTTAAATTAGAAAATGAAGGACATACAGTACATAATCCAAAATATGCAGTAGATCAAGATGATCCTACAGGATGGAATATATGTTTGAGTCATCTTAAATCTATGGAAATTTCTGATAGAATAGACGTATTTTGGGATTCTAATTCATTTGGAAGTCACTTTGATTTAGGAATGGTATTTGCTCTTAGAATTCCAGTAAAAATAGTTAAAATATATAATGGAGATGTTAATGTAAAGTCATATACTAAAGTATTGGCAGAAATGGAAAAGAGAATTAAATAGACAATAATTAAAAATAATTAAAAAAGTTATGAATTTTAAAAAACCAGAAGAAAACGCACAAGTAAGAGTAACTCCTGAAATGATGAAAGAATTCAAGACATTAGAATGTGATTGTGGAGGAAAAATATTTCGTTCAGGATTAATATTTAAAAAAGTTTCACAATTTGTTTCACCTTCAGGAAAAGAAGAATTATATCCTATAGAAGTAATTATATGTGAAAAATGTGGAAAAGTTCCATCAGAATTTAATCTTCATGATATGCTTCCAGAAGATATATTAGCAAAAGAAGAAAAAGAAGATTTGGATGTAAAACTTTAAAAAATAAAAAATTAATTATGAATTCATATTATAAAGTATCAGTAAAAGTTTCATATGAAGATAAAAAAGGAAATATGAAATTTAAAAAAGAAAATTATATTGTTTTAGCAATATCACCTACGGATGTTGAAGAAAAATTAGCTAAACATCTTGGAATGGATGATTATGAAATTACATCTATTAATTTGATTAATATAGTAGATATAATAGATTAATTTTAAATTATTATAGCCATAAAATAATATATAAATAAAAATATATTCTTATGGCAAATTTTAATAAAGATAAATTTAGATTTAGAGAAACATTTACTAATTCTAATGGAAAAACGAGTGGTAGCGGTTTTATAGGTGTTATATTAGGATTACTCGCGGGTATAGCGTTTGCAGCTACAATGGTAGGATATTTTTTTGAGTTACCAAATACGGTTGAAGTAATGGGAGAAATATTAAAGTTAGTTGCTGCAGCAACTATATTATTAGGAGTTAGAAAAGTTTCTCCAAATATTAATATTGGAAAAAAAGAAGATGTTAATACAAATATTTCAAATGGAAATTATTCTGCAGATAATGTAACAGAAATGAGTAATAGTAATAAAGGATAAAAATGCCAAATAATTTTGATTTTTCTGAACTCAAAAATGTTAAAACAATGGAGGTTAACCCACAAGGATGGATTAATTCTCTTATAGTAGAGTATGGTATATATGATGATATTGCAGTTTATGGAAAGCCTATATATTATTGGAGAGTTAAAGGAACGAAACATACTTTTACAATTCCTGTTATGCGTATGGATTATTTAAGTTCGGGAAATTATAAAAAACATTTTGAAGATGCTTTGGAAGCTTTTAGAGAAGATTATCTTTCATGGAAAGAAGCAGGGTTCGCCACCGATTGGGCTAGAGAATATGAAAGACAGTTCTCAAAATATATCATTATATGATGTTAAAGTTAAGAATATTAAAACTATAACTATTAAAAACAAACAAAATGAATAATCGTTATTTTCAGTGGATAGTTGGAGAAAGAAGAGGAGAAATCCTTATATTTGATAGAATAGAACAAGATGACGGGGAAATTTATATTACTTTTAAAGACAATTCTCGTATTAATGAAAAATTAGTTGCGCAAATTAATCAACGAGATTTGACAGGAAAAATGATGGCCGAGATTGATAGTCCTCAAAATTGTTGGAAATTTGTTGAAAAAGAAGATACATCAGGAAAACCTCGTGTTGAAAAAGATGCAAATTCTGGACAGAATTATGAAGTTCCGCCCGTTGAAGAAATTACTACAGCAGATTTAACTTCAGAAGGAGGTGTTACAAGACCACAAAAACAATCAAAAAAGAAAAAAATAGAATTAGTACCTCCTAAACCTACACCACCTTCACACTCTGTATTTGGAGCAATTAGTAATGTTAAATCTGAACCCGAACCTAAAGTAGATACAACGCAATTAAAATCTCCGGGAATTCCAGTTAAAGATCAAACAGAAACTAGGCAAATAGATACTACAGATCCAGTTTATATTTTAATGACAAAGGCTAAAAAACATGATATTGATATAAATATGGAAATGACAGTTTCTCTTCCTCCAAAAACATTATATGATATTGCAAAAGATTCATTTGATGAAGGAGATGTTAAATTTATAGATTATATTGTAGATGAAATAACTACAGATGAAATAAAAGAAGCTTTAAAAGAAGCAATAAAAAACATGTATGAGGAAAATTCTCCTACAAATACACAACCCTCTAAAACTCCAAAGGTAGTTAAAGAAAACTCATGATAAATATATATTAAAATTAAGTAATCATGATGGATAAAAACATAGAGAAAAAAATTATCGTTGAAGGTGAATTTGAAGATGTTATAGAAATAAAAGATCATTATTATCTTGTTTCTAAAAAACATCAAGTGGCTGTTTTACCTTATTCTATAGATTCTAAAGGACTTTTAGATAAAATAGGAGTTATAAAAGATTACAATTATGTTTTTGAAGATTATGATTATACTCTTATAAATGGATATATTACAGAAGATGATGGAACAAACTTAGTTGCAGCTAATAGAGTTTTATATGAAGTATTAGGAATAAATATTACTAATGCAGATGATTGGATGTATTTAGGAAATTTATATAATAATTTAACTTCTGATTCTGGAATTGATATATACTGTGTTAATTTAACAGATAAAGATTTGCCCTGGATTGAAGAAAGTATATTAAAACAAGAAGATCTTAATTTTAAAATGATAGATTCTGCTACAGTTATAACTTCAGATGATACATTGCTATTATCCGGATATTTGCGTTTATTTAACTATTTTTATATTAGTTCATTATCGGATGAATAATAATCTTTTTTAAAAAATAATATTATGAACAGAAAAGAACGAAGACGTATGTCTAAAGATTTAGGCATACTTCAACATCAACAAAAATTAACTCGTAAAGAAAAATTTGATTTAATAAGAGAAAATATCATTTCTGGTAAAGAACAACATAAACAATTTCTTGAAGAAGTTAAACGAATTCAAAATATGACTAAAGAAGAAAAAGATTCAGAAGCGATAAATTTGTTAGCAGAGCAAATAGCAAGTTCAAAAAAAATTCCTTTAATAGATGCATTAGAGGAAGCACAAAAGATTTATTATAAAAAGAATAAAAAATAATATGAAGTTCTACGTTACTACAGAAGGAACACAAAGACTCAAAAATTCATTTTTAAATCTTAAACTTTTTTCAATTATTCATATTCCTGAAATATTAGAAGAACATGGATATACTTATTCTACGATTGATGATTATGGTTCTTTTATTATAAGTAATCATATTACAGATTTAATTAAATCATACGCAAAATCTAAAAGAATAAGAGGAATATTTTATTCTAATCCAAATATTAATGAAGATCTTCTATATAATTTATTTGAAACAATATCAGAAATAGATACAATAACACAAGCTGTATTATTAGATGATTATAATGTTCCTAAATTAGAATATTTATATCCTCATTTTGATGAAATTATATTTTTTCCATCTTTTAAAAAAATAAGATTAATTGAATGCCAAAAAATCTCAAATTTACAAAATGTTGAATGGAAACATAAATAATTTAATATATAATTATATTAGATATAAAAATAGGAGCTCGACTAAATGGTCGAGCTTTTTATTTGAATATATAAATAAAAAATGTAATTATGGCATCAGATGTAGAAAAATCTTTTATAAATTGGTTAGAAGGAAAATTAGATACTATAAATAAAAGAGCTACTTTTAGATTACTTGCAACACAAAATACTTGTGTTAGAAATTCTGTTGCAGAAGAATATAAAAAAATTATGGATCCTTCGAAAGATCCTGCTAAATTTGATAATATAAGAAAAACTAATTTTTTAAGACCTATTACTAGAATAACTGGAAGCGTAAGAAGCGTTGTCAGAAATATTAATATTAATTCTAGAGAAGGGCTTATAGAAGATATTAATATTTCTGATGATACATTAATGTTGTCATATGCTGATCGTGTTATTAGAGAAAAGCCAGATGTTGCTGATGATATTGTTGCAAGGTGTGGTCAAGCGTATTTAGCAGATAAAAAATCTAATGAAAATATAACAAACACAGTTGATAAAGAAACTACTGATCCTAAAGTTGATAATACTAATAGACCATTTGATAAAAGATTAGATCGTTTAGAAATGTCTTTTTTAGGTAACAAATCTTCTAATGAAAAAGCTATACATTTTGTACCATTTGGATATGTAGATGTAGAATCTAAAGATTTTGGATTATCAACAACGGGTTATTTAATATCTCAAAATACTGTTAATGAAATTCCTGATAGTGCAATAAGAAATAAAGCATTAGAGAAAGCAAAAGAAGCTTATGGAAAGATGAAAACAGATTCCTTTTATCAAGGAGTACCGGCATTACAAAATTATTATGCATTAGTAAGATTTTATGGTTCAGAAGGAGGACAATTTTTAGTTAATCAGAAAGGCAAACGAAGATGGTATGAAATAGATTCAACATCTATTTCATCATATAATTTTGCCAGTGTTCCTACAACATCATCGTTAATATCTTGGGGAAATGGAGATCCTTATGGAAGAACGCCATATCAATTTACAGACTTTGTATTTTCAAAATATTGGAATAAAATAGAAAATAATAGATTAATAACTCTTCGAAGATATGCCGCTCCAATTTTAGATAATTTAAAATTTCCTGGAATGACTAGCCAAAATTCAACTCAATTTGAGGAATCAGGAGGTGGAGAATCGGGAAGTAACGTAACAGATGGCGGAAACACTAAAACTGAAGTAGTTGCATTTCCACCAATGGCTACAGCTATTACTTATTTTGGCGGAGAAACCGGTAATACTTTAAATAATATTCTTAAATTTACAACTGGAGTTTCATGGGAAGATGCTCAAGCAGCAGTTTGGGAAGTTCAGACAGATTCTGTTCCTGGAAGTCAATCTGGACCTGGTAAAATCTTTGGAGGATTAGCAAGATTTGCAGAAATGCTTAATGTTGCTGGTGGAAATTATGATAGAGCTTTGGCATGGAATGCTGGTCAATTACCACCCGATCCATATAAAGATGGTCCTTATGAAAATAGAATTATGGGTCCTATGAATAGAATTGATACTGTTAAAAAGAGAAAACCTGGTTTACAATTTGAATGGGAAGGATTAAATTTAACATTTGAGTACGTTTCTAGACCTGTAGGAGGAATAAATCCTAAAGCTGTTTTACTTGATATAATATCAAACTTTTTAGTTATGGGTTCTGCAAATGCTGTATTTTTTGGAGGTGCTCATAGATTTATGGCAAATCCGGCAACGTATCCATTTATAGGAGGTGGAGAAGGAGTTGAACAATGGTATTCAGGACAACCACTTAAATGGGCTTCTACAGTTATTAAACAGTTTACACAAGGAGGCTCAACTGAAAGAGTATCAGGAAATGCATCAATACAGGATGTAACAAGTAGTTTATGGAATAATGTTAAAGGATTTTTCAATAATTTGCTTAGTGGAAAAAAGGGCAGCATTTTTGGTGCAATAGATAGTTTATTTACAGGAGCTACTGGAAATATAATAGAAAATGAACTTGCTAAAGGAACTGGAGGACATGTTCCCTATCTTCAAGGAATGAAAGCGATTTTAACAGGAGAACCGATAGGCGAATGGCATGTAACTATAGGAAATCCTCTTAATCCAATTGCAATGATAGGAAATTTAATTTGTGATGGAATAACTGTAGAATTTAATGAAGAATTAGGACCGGATGATTTTCCAACAGAAATAAAAATTTCAGTTAAATTAAAGCATGCTATGGCAAGAGATAAAAGTGCTATAGAATCAATTTTTAATAGAGGTATGGGCCGTATTTATGATCTTCCTGATTCATTTGCTGGTAGTGCAGATTATCAAACTATTGTTGATGACGCTACTAAAAAAGATGGAAGAGTAAATACAGGATATGCATACGACGCTCGAGCTAACTGGAGATGGAAAGAAGGATTAGATGGAAGATATCTTCAAACTGATGAAGGATCTCCTCTTTCAATGGGCGGAGAAACTAGTGTATGGAGAAGAGCTAGTTTTACACATGCAGGAATTTCAGATAATTCAGCAGTTCAGTTTTTACCTAATAATGAAATATTTCTTAGTTCTTATAGAGCTGCAGATTGGATTGCTCAAAGAGCATTAATTTAAAAAAATTATTATAATATGTTTCCTAATAGTTTAGACAAAAAACCTTTATTTACAAGACCGGATGGTATTAAAGTTAGAGATTTGACAAAGTCAATGTTTAATATGGATAGTAATAATTATCTTTCATATGAAATGTATAAAGTACCTAGAGAATATGAAATGCGACCAGATTTAATATCTGCAGCAGTTTATAATAATACGTTATATGCAGAATACATATTAAAATTTAATGGAATATCAAATCCTTTTACAATTAAAGAAGGTGATATTATTTTAATTCCTAATCTTGATTCAGCCGATGCGATAACTTCTAAAACTCAAGGAACAGAAGTTGATGGAGCAGCTACTCTTAGAAATAGTTATAAATATATAGATCCTCTTAAAATACCTAAAAAAGATGATACATTCGCTAATAGACAAATAGTAGGCGGAGCTAAAGAAGGAGCTTTACCACCAAATATATCTGAAACTGGAGAAAAACAAATAACATATAGAAATGGAAGAGTATATTTTGGAGAAAGTGTAGATACTTGTTTAGAAAATGGTATGACACAATCTGAATTTTTAACAACAGTAATAAAAAGTAAAAAAATTAAATAATGGGATTAACATTTACACCACCTGATAATAAAGTCCCGGGTAAAACGCCAGAAAAAAAGGATGCAGTTTACGGATTAAAAACTGTATTTAAATCGAGTATTAAATTAGATGAATTATCTATTACAGCTAAAGATGAATCCACTGAAAATGAAGGTCGTGTAGAAACGCATAAACCAGAAGATTCATATAGTATGGAAATACCTCTTATTAAAGTTAATGAATATGTATTTAGTAGGAATGAGATTCAATATATGAGTATAGATTGTACTGGATTTTTACCAAAAATAACATTAAGTGTAGCATTTTTACATCAAATATTTTTAGCAAAAGAAATGCCTAAAGATGGAGACATTATTTCTATTGCTATTAGAAATAAAACTGATGTTCTTAAAATTGTTCGCAATGATTATATAATTACAGGCGTGCATGTGGTTCCTAATTTTACTGAAGTTAAATCTCCTGTAATGATGACATTTTATGGTGAATTATTTGTTCCAGGATTAAGAGGACAAAGAGATAGTTTTTCTTTTGAGGGAACTTCTTATGAAACATTACAAGAATTTGCAAAAAAATATAAATTAGGATTTGTAAGCAATGAGTATAATACTAATGATAAACAAATATGGTTAAAAGCTAATAACTGTGGTATTGAATTTGTTGAAAGTGTAACCGAGAGAGCCTGGAGAGATAGTACTTCATTTTATAAATCATGGATAGATATCTATTATAATTTAAATTTTGTAAATATAAACAAACAATTATTATCTGCAGAATCAGAAGTAGAAATGGCAGCTATTTTAACTAATGTAGATAAAAATTGGAATTGGAGTGCAGATACAGATGAAAAAAGTACAATTAATACAGTAAAAGTATTTTCTAATTTTCCAAATTTTAGAACATCTCCATTTTATATAACTACATGGAGACCATTTAATAGATCTTCAAATATAACATTTGAAATTGGGACAAAAATTAGATTCTCTATGTTTGAACATAATAAAAATATTTATGAAAATATAGAAGGACAAAAATATTGGTCAGTACCGGTTGAACCTACATATGATTCACAAAAAACAAATAGATATATTATTTTACGAGGTAGAGCTTCATATGTAGAAGATTTAGATGAGGATGGAAATAATCAAAATACTGAATTAAAAAGAGCAAATTATCCATATGTAGATTTATATGAAAAATATCCATGGTTAGGTATACAATATACTATTAGTAATCCTGACGATGATAATTTAAAATGGGATGGAAATCAGCATAGAAATTATCATTTTTCTTTAGTACAAAATCTTATTAATAATAAAGAATTAGATAAACTAAATTTACATATTGAAGTTACTGGCCATAATTTTAATGTTATAACAGGAGATAAAATTCCGGTAGTATTAGTTAGAACTGATAGACTTGAAAATGTTGCGATAAATCCTGATGTAGGTTTGATGGATTCATTAGATTTATTTTATAGTGGTTGGTACTTAGTAAAAGGATTTAAATTATCATGGACATCTGAGGATGAAGGAACACCATTAAGTAAATTTACACATGAATTTATTTTAACAAGAAGAGAATGGCCCCCTCCAGTTCCTATAGAACCAATTGAAACTAATGTAGAATAAATAAATTATGGAAGACGCTATTAATATTTATAAAAGATTTAGAACATATCAGTATGATATTGCTGGTAGAGATTCGAATACTTTAACGAAAAGATTTGATGAACCTACATATTTCTCATTTAGATTATTATTTGGACAAGGAGATAATCAATATAATTCAGCAAACTATGGAACTTCATATGATACTATGCCCCATCCTTTATTTTCAACAAGAAATGAAGCAACACTTAATCATCCTTCTAGATGGTCTAATTCTAAATATCGCGCGTCATTTTTATATGAAACAGACTATATAGATTATTCAGCTCTTAATTATTTAGAAAATGCAAATGAACCTACAAGAGTTAAAATGCTGGAAGAATTTATAACAAAATTTCAAAAACTTCAAGGTTTATTTCCATATTATTTTCAATCTATTGAAGGCGTAAGAGATTTATTAAAAATTGATACTACAAAAGGACAAAGAATTTCAAATGATACAAGATTAAAAATTACATGTCTTGAAGGATTAGATTTAAGAATGAGTTATTTATTAAATCTTTATAGAAAAATAGTATGGGATGATGTTTATCAAAGATGGGTTCTTCCAGATATGATGAGATATTTTACACTTAAAATATATCTTTCAGAATTTAGAAATTTTCATTTACCAGAAGTTAATGATAATACATTTCCCATGGGAATTCCAAAAGGTACAAATACGGGTAATGTTCCTCTTGTTTTAAAAGTATTAGACGATATATTACCTACGTGGGAAATTACATGTGAAATGTGTGAATTTGATATAAATGATATTGAGTATACTCATTTAGATGATTTACGTGTAGATAGAGAACCTGATCAAGGAGCTGTTAAATTTGGTATTAAAGTAGGAAATATTAAAGAAACACAAATATATCCAATGTTTAAACACATGTTTTTAGCAGATAGAAAACTTAATGCTCTTAATAGAACAATGGAAGATGAAATTTCTACAGAAAAGTCATCTGAAAATAAGTATACTTATCCTGTGACATTACAAATTGCTCAAGCAAGAGAATTTAATACTGTTGATGGAGATGTTGTTGAACATAGATCGGGTATGCCGTATAATGAATATCCTAATCAAAATGATACATTAAATAATCCTCTTAAACAATATCAGGAAAGTTTTAATCCTGCACAACCAGATACATGGATAGGAAATGCTATCGATTTTGGAAAAGCATATGCTCAAAATTTTGCAGAACAATTAATTAATAAAGCAAAAGTAACATCTATTCCGGGAATGGGAGTTTCATATAACGAAATTCAAACTGCATTACAATCTAAAAACATTGTAGCTGCTCTTGGAACTATAAGAAAGGGAATTACTACAGTAGTTAATGAATTTGGTGATGCTCCATCATCAAGATTGGAACAGCCCATTCAAACAGATAATATAATGAAAGAATTATTAGCTGTATTAGCAAAATCAGAAGCAACTGATGATGATAGCAAATTTCTAAATAATGCAGCAAATAAAGTATTAACAGAAAAGGGTTTATGGAAGCAAATTGTAGATTATTCAATGGCTACAAATTTAGTTGGGCCCGGTGAACATAATGAATCAACAAATATAGAAAATAAAGATGATTATAGTAAAATGGTTAAAAAACAATCTTTACATACATCTTCTATAATTGGAGATGAATTACCTAGTGCTTCTCCAAATGCAGCTACAGGAAAGATTAATGAAGATAGTATTAATGTAGGAAAAGCTTCAGAGAAATTATCATCTACAGCATCTGTAGATAGTATAATACCTACTGTTTCTCCAAATGCAGCTACAGGAAAGATTAATGATGATAATATTAATATAGGAAAATCATCTGAACGTTTATCATCTACAGCATCTGTAGATAGTATAATACCTACTGTTTCTCCAAATGCAGCTACAGGAGAGATAAATGAAGATAGTATTAATACCGGAAAAGCTTCAGAAGAATTATCATCTGTTATTGATGGAAATAATGTAGTGTCTAAATCTTCTTCAAATGCTACATCAGGTAAAATAAGTGAAGATAGTATTAATACTGGAAGAGCATCTAGTGAATTAGGAGAAGAAATAAGTGCTTCATCAACAGTTAATGTTATTCCGTCAGAACGTTTATCATCTGCTACAGTTGGAAGTGAGCTTCCTACAGTTAAACCTTCAACTCAATTAAGTGATCAAATAACTGAAAAGACTGTTAATAATATTAAACCTTCTTCTAATCTTTCTAAAAGAGTTACTTATGAAAATTTGCAAAAACCAACTGATGTTAAAACAAAAATAATCGATACTGGAAAAATTATTGAAGCTACTCCTTCTTCAGAATTAGGAAGTAAAATTCAGGGAGAAAAATTAACAGAATCTGATGAAATAAGTAGAGCAACTAGTCGTAAAATAGAAGGTAAATTAGAAGGTTAAAATTATGGCAGATAAAGATTTTTTAAGTTGTAGTAATTATGATGGTGATTGGATAGGAATTGTAGTTAATTCTGATGATACTACATTTTCAGGACGATGTCAAATTAAAGTATTTGGATTACATGAAGGTATCAATAATGAACAATTACCTTGGGCTGTTCCAACAAATTCTCCTATATTTGCGGGAGATGGCGCAGGTTCTATTTCAATTCCAAAAATAGGTCATTTTGTTAGAGTTAAATTTAATAATGGAGATCTTTATGCTCCTGAATATTCAGTTATTCAAAATATAGATACTGAATTAATTAAAAAAATAAAAGATGATTATCAAGGAACGCACGTTCTCTTATATGATCCTTTAGAAGAATTAACTGTAATTTTTCAGCGAGAAAGTGGTTTTCAAATATATCATAAAGAATCATTTATTCAGATAACTCCTGATACAATGATAACGTTACAGACTCCTAATGCAGATTCTATAATTCAAATGGATGGAGATGTTGTTAATATTACAACTAAAAATGAGGTAAATGTTGCTGCTGGAGCTCGAGCTGAAGTTACTGCAGATGAAGTAGTAGTTAATGGAGCGCAGACAACTAAAGTTGGTCCAGGGCCATATAATCATGCATTATTAGCTGAACCAATGTGGGCATTATTATCTACAATGGCTACTGCGCTTGACGCTAAAATGCCAGCAACACCCGGTGTAAATGTAGGCCTTGTAGAAGCTGCAAAACAGGCTGCAACATCAACTAACGTAATGATAAGTAGATAAAATAAAATAATTAATAATGAAATTTGAAAGTTTTAAAAATTGGTTACTAGAAAGAAAAAATGATAATTTAAAATACGCGTGTTTAATGTTATATGCAGATATTTCAAATTGGAAAGATAAAATATCTATTGTAGATAAAGAAGATATTTATGAAAAAGACGATGATTATGGTTATGAAAAAGATCCTCATATAACTATAGTTTATGGATTTCATGAAGATGAAGTAGATAAAGATCAGATGTATAAACAAATAAAAGAAATGAAACCTATAGAAGTAACTATAAATAAAATAAATATTTTCGAAACAGATGACTATGATGTAGTTAAATTTGATGTTCCTATTACAAAAGAATTAAAAAAATATAGAAAGGAATTTCTAAAATTTCCTAATACACAAACATACAAAGAATATCATCCCCATATGACTATTGCATATGTTAAAAAAGGAGAAGGAAAAAAATATATTAAAAAATTAGATAAGCCGTTTAAAGTTAAATTTAATAAAGCAGTTTATTCAGATCCTGGATATAATAAAAAATATTTTAAAATCAATAAAATTCACTAATTGTATAAGTTCCTCCATATTGTTTAATTGCCCATGTATATCCCCAAGAAGCATCATATTCAACAGCAATAAGTTTTAGCCATGTTGCTCCATTTGAAGCATCGGCATAATTTACTTTCAAAATTTTATGTCTTCCATTAATACTTGGATCAAGTAATATGTTATATGGAGCAGTATTTATAGAAATATCAAATAATACTTGAAATTCTTGTCCTAAAGCTGAAGCCTTAAAAGCAGTAGATACATCATTTGTTATTTTATAATAAGGACTAATAACATCAATATATTTAAATGCGTCATTTTCTAATGAGCCTCCCATAATAGATGCGTCTCTCCATTGATAATAACTAGCATCATATGTTCTATAATAATCAATATCTATTGTTGTAGTATTTTCATACCAATTGGTATATTGTCTTTTAATTGTTAGATTATCAGTAATTACGTTAACAAATTCTCCAGTTGCACCTTTAACTCTACCTGTAGTTTCTACAGGTTTAATTATAATTCCTGTTGATCCATCATAAAATACATTTAAATAGCGCTGAATTTCTCTATTATTATAATCATAAATATAAGGAAATTCTGGAATTAATGTAGATAAATGAATATTTCTAAAATTTAGGCTCATATTAAATATTTTTATTGTTTATTTTATATATCTTTTTCTTTTAAAATTATAACTCATTTTTTAAAATGTAATTTCTTCTTTTTTGAAAAAAATATATATCATATACTAAAATAATTCTTTGAACTTTAAAACTAAACTAAAATGAGTAAACAAATACCTAATGATTTTAACTGGGAATTATATGAAGGAGGAAACAAAGGCGGAAATAAATTAATACCTAATAAATCTATAAACGGCAGTGACGAAAAAAATAAATGCTTCTCTAGAGAGTCTTACGCTCAAAAACACTTTGATATTTATACTAATCAAAATACAGAATTAATAAAAAAAGATTTAAATAAAGGTGATGTTATACGCATCACCAATATTTTTAATATTAAAGACGATTTTATGGATATTGAATTGACTGGAGGATTAACAGTAACTATAGATTTATCTCGAGAAAAAAAGTTTGCGCAAGTTTATGGCTATGATAATCATAAGAAATTTGCGGCCGCTTTAAAAGACAAAGATATCGTTGAAGCTATGATAAATAAAGGCTTAAACGCATATATTATTGAAGCTACACCTTCTGTTAAAGTTTCATTATGGCAAGGTCATCTTAAATCTGTTAGAGATGAATTTATGGAACAGATATCAAATCCTACAAATGCGTATAAAGCAAGAATATTAGAAGCAAATCGAGGAGGATTTTTTGTAGAAGTTCAAGGAATAGAGGCTTTTATGCCAGGATCACTGGCAGCTCCAAATAAAATTATGGATTTTCAATCATATATTGGAAAAGAAGTTATAGTAATGATAGAAGACTATCTTAAAGAGATGAATTCGTTTATAGTTTCTCATAAAAAATATTTATCGCATGTTTTGCCAACAAAAATTCAAGAATTAGATATAATGAAAAAATATTATGGAACTGTAACGGGAACATCTAAATATGGAATATTTGTAGAATTTGATGAAATATTTACAGGATTATTACATACAACAAAAATGGATGAGGAACTTAAAAAACAATTTCGTGTAAAAAAAATTAAATCTGGCGATATAATAGAATTCTTTATAGGAGAAATAACTAAGGATAATAGAATTGTTTTAACAAAAGAAGATCCTAAAGAAAAAATGAAAAAAATTCAAAAATTTATTGTAGAATCACAAGATAAAATTGTAGAATCTACTGTTGCTGCCGTAATGAATTTTGGCATAATTGTTAATGTAGATGATTTAACAGGATTAATTCCTATAAGAGAATTTAAAAGAAAAAAGATAATGGCCAATAATTTTATTGTAGGAGATAAAATAAATATAATGTTTGACGAGTTCAAAGACGATAAATTGGTATTTAAGTTACCCCAATAATTAATATGAAGGAGCCTTAAGGCTCCTTTTTTATTTGAATATATAAAATAAAATCTTTTAATATGGCAAAACCTAAAAGCTATTCGGTATTAGAAGTCTTAAATTTTTCAGAGATAGGATTAGTTTTTGAATTTTATTCAACAAAAAAGACTGATTTTATTCTTGAAAACATTGGAAATAGTATAGGAAAAAATATAATTATAACAGGAGAATTAAAATATTCTCCAACATATACAAATTCTATATTAGTAAAAGAATATGATGCTACTCGCTCTCGTTATCAATTACATTTAGCACCACAAAATTATCATTCAGTAATTCCTATTATCGACGAGGTTACAAAATGGATAAATGAAAATTGTGAAACTACTTTTGATACAGGATTAAAAATATCTTTATCTTTTAATCATCGTTATTTAGAAACATTAGATAGTATATCTCAAATGAATCCTGCACGTTTAATGCTAAAGTTTGATGAAAATTTTATTTATGAAAGATTTCCAGAAAGAAAAAATTCTCCTTATGCATTATCTATTAAAACATTAGTTCCTATAAAGACTTATATTAATGAAGCTGAAATAAAAAATTATATTATTCAAATGCTAAATTCTCCTTATGGTGAATATTATGGAATAAATTTTAAAAATTATACTCAAGGGATATTAGAATGTAACTATATAGGTGGAAAAGATTATGTATCAAAACCAAAAGAAATTAAAGACATTTTAGAATATTTTATTATTAAAGCGTATCAAAGTATTAATGAAGAAGATATTAATCAATTTGAATTAAATGAAATTAAAAAAATAACAAAGGATTTTGAAAAAATACAGATGGCTTTTTGGGATCCTGACATATTTCTTAAAGAATTTGAAAATTTAAAAGTTTATGTAGATCTTCAAAGATCAACACAAATATTAAAAACTTATTGGGATAAAATTAGATTGCCTTTATTTGAAATGATTATAAGTGGTGGATTAAGAGAAGGACAGTTTAATTTTGATTCAGAAATAGGAGTGTTTCAATTAAGAAAAGGAAACGTTAATTCTTTAATTAAAAATATGGAGTTGATGTCTTGTAAACTAGGAGGAATAATAGAAAATTGTGATTTAATAGGATGTGATATCAATAAAGCAAGAATTTATAATTCAAATTTTGTTAAAAATAATAAAATAAATGAATCATATATTCAAAATACTACAGTAAATAATACTAATGAAATAAATAAATCATTTATACTTAATAATGAAGAAGTTATTAATTGTAAAGTTACAGAAAGCGTTATTAAATTTGCAACTCCAGGCAAAAATCTTAAAGTTGATGAATCAACAACTGTAGTTGTTAAACAAATGCCTTTGCCAGAAAAAACTGATGAACTTAAAGTTGATGAAATTCGAGATTACTCATGGATAAAATCAATGAATACATCAGGAGAAAATAATGGTTTTGAAAATGAGTATAAAAACGAAAAACTTAATTAATATAAAAAATTTATTTGTATTAATAATATCTATAATATTATTATTTTCATGTGAAAAGAAAATACTTAAGGATGAAAAAGGTGATCTTATAACAGGAAGTTTTTTTGTAGCTCCTGACGGAAATGATAGTAATCCAGGAACAATAGATAAGCCCTGGAAAACATGGGGTAAAGCATTTAATACACCAGAAGTAAATCCAGGTGATACTATATATTTTAGAGGAGGAGTTTATTATAGAGATTTATCAGAAGATGATCCTTCTTGGTATGCTTCTAGTAGTAAAGGATATTTAATACGAAATAGAGGAACAGAAGGAAACTGTGTTAATTATTGGGCATACCCCCTCGATAT
>Ga0272443_10002111_pt1 | contig 26354 bp, 18 predicted proteins | sample SSMAcet12_FD_193581 | JGI IMG/M metagenome (GOLD analysis project Ga0272443, IMG submission 193581) | Marine sediment archaeal communities from Little Sippewissett salt marsh, Falmouth, MA, United States - SSM-Acet-12 | ecosystem: Environmental > Aquatic > Marine > Wetlands > Sediment ... | reverse complement strand
CGCATGATGTATGCCGCGTCACCTTCCGGATCGCGAACTTCCTCACCCTGACCGGGATCGAAATCATGCGGTTCGAAAACGTAATCGGATACGTACAGCCTGTCTGAAGAATCTATTGCCAGACCGACTCCGAGGATATTATTGAGGTCCCATCGTGCGGAGTCGAGCTGGATACCATCCGGGCTGAATTTATAAATGGCAAGACTGGGTAGTGGCGCTCTTTCATATCCATAAGTGCCCTCAATCATTTCAAGAACAGAACCCATACTGCACGCAAGGTATACATTTCCGTGTGAATCAAGTAAGAGCCCGGTACTTCTGTCCATGTCTCCGCTGTTCAGTGTCTGTACCCAGTCAAGTTCATTTTCACCGGTGTAATGAGCAAGGAAAATATCTTTCTCAAACTCCGCTTCGTGTATTTCACTAGAATTTGTAAGGTCTAAGTCAAGTTCCTCTTCGAACGATCCCGAGACATAAAACCCTGAATCACGATCGCCCAGGACGGATATAAAACCAGTATCTCCTTCGCCTTCAAGCGGTCCGCTCCAGAGCAGAGATCCGTCTGATTTGTCGAATCTGGTTACAAAACAATCTCTTGTATAAACCGGATCGCCATCCTCATCTGTTTCGCCGGATTCAAACTCGAGAACTCCCCCTGCGATCAGGGAGTTGTCCGAACCTGTGGATATTGAACTGATCATTTCGGTGTTTGGGCCTTCAAGCATGCGGAACCAATCAAGGTTGCAATCGGAATCAATCCTGCATGCGTACGCGTCGGTGTTGCCATCAAAAGGAACCTCGGCAGTTGTGTCTGAGAAGTAGAGGTTGCAGTTCTCGACCGATTCCCCAAGTTCTGTCATCAGACTGGAGCCGACGCTCCCACCGATGTATATCTCGTCCGGTCCGGCTATATCGATACAGTTTAAACTCGCGGTCATGTTATCGCTGATTCGCTTCACCCATGCGAGTGATCCATCCGCATTGATCTTTACTATTGAATCGTAGGATGAAAAAGTTGCGGTAACGCTTTCGCTCTCATTCGTTTCGGATTCAGCGTCTGTCTCGTTCTCTGAGTCCTCTTCGGAATCCGATTCGGAAGTCGTAATGCCTGAGGACTGTGTTGATGACATCCCGCCGAAGTCCATCGTCGTCAGCAGGATATAAATGTTTCCTTCGCTGTCGACATCCATGTCGCTGACCATTTCCATCCCGGTGTCGCCGAACAGATCGACGAAAGTGGAACCGGGACCAGTCGGTGACTCAAACCAGTACGTTGACGATCCGTCGGTCGGGATATTGTTGGCGGAATTTTCATCGACCGGGGTGAGGTCGGGTGATGACGATTCCGTGTATACGGTGCGCGAGCATCCCAATGCCAGGATCAGTAATATGATAACCGGGAACAGGATGTAACGGTTCAATGGGTATTCTCCTCCCATATGCTGTTGAGAGCCGGTAACAAGACTAATTGAAACGTGAGGATGTTGCAAAGAAAAAAGGACCGTGAAATCCGCAGCCCTTCTTATTAATAAAAGTTTGTATGTTTTCGCCTACGACTTCGGTTTTCCTAATAGCTCGAACATGCGTCTTTTGTAAACCTCGACGCCTGGCTGGTTGAACGGATTGATGCCGTTCAGGTAACCCGACACCGCGCACGCGTACTCGAAGAAATATATCAGCACACCGAGGTGGTAGGCATCCATTTTCTGTAGATACAGCCCCATGTTCGGACATCCGCCGTCGGCATGCGCCAGACGTGTTGCTTCCTGCGCCACCGCGTTGATCTCGCTCAACTCGCGACCAGCGAGGTAATCAAGCCCGTCGAGGGAGCCGCCCTCGCCTATCTCCGGCACCGTCAGCGACGGTTCACCGTTCTCGATTCCGAGGAACGTCTCGAAATGTACCCGCGGACCGTCCTGCACCCACTGACCGAGCGAGTGAAGGTCGCGCGAGAAGATAAGTCCTGACGGGAACAGCCCGGAGTGGTCCTTACCCTCGCTCTCGCCGTAAAGCTGCTTCCACCACTCGATAAGCTGTTCGAGTCTCGGTTCGAACGAGCAGAGGATCTCCATCGCGAGCCCGCTTTTATAAAGGAGATGGCGCGCGATGGCATAGAACAGGGCGGGGTTACGCTCGATATTTTTCTCCCTGCATGCGATCGCGCATTCTCCTGCGCCACCGATGAGCGCGTCGATATCGACACCCGCGTAGGCAAGCGGGAAAAGCCCGACCGGTGTGAGAACCGAGTAACGTCCGCCGACATCATCCGGGACGACAAAAGTCTCCCATCTCTTTTCATCGGCTAGTGTACGGAGAGCGCCTTTATTAGCGTCAGTGGTCGCGACGATATTTCCAGACGCGTCGGATTCGAGCTTGTCCTCAAGGGCTTTCCGTAACAGCCTGAACGAGATGCCCGGTTCGGTCGTAGTGCCGGACTTGGAGATCACGTTTATTGCCCATGCGCGTCCGAGCAGGGAGTGAAGGATATCGCGATGATACCGCGCGGACATGTTCGTCCCGGCGAAAACCAGCTCGCCGGGTTTCTGGATGTTCGGACGAAGCGCGTCGTAACATGCGCGTGCGCCGAGGTAGGAGCCGCCGATTCCGATGACAACGAGAAGGTCGGTTTTCTCCCGAAGACGGAGGGAGGTCTTTTTAATCCTGTCGAGTTCCTCGCCCTGTATCATCTCGGATGGGTCGAGCCATCCAAGGAAATCGGAACCCTCACCGGAGCATTCCTGTATCGTTTTCACAACCCTCTCGACATCGGGCATCAATTTATCAACCGCAGAATTCGCAACATGGCTCGCGAGAAGCGAGCCATCTAATCGAAGACTTCCATCATCGAACGAACTTGCAAGAGCCATTAATATCCTCCGTTATCCGCCCGGATGCCGGATCCCCCTTAACAACCCTACTTATTGTAATCGTAAAATCCCTTACCGGATTTCCTTCCAAGGTTACCGGCTTCGACAAGCTCTACGAGTTTCGGGCACGGCCTGAATTTCTCGTCACTGAATCCCTCGTACATCACGTTCATGATCGCGAGGCAGACATCGAGACCGATCAGGTCGCCGAGTTCGAGCGGACCCATCGGCATGTTAAGACATGTCTTCGCGATGAGGTCGATGTTCTCAGGGTCCGACACGCCCTCGCTCAGCGCCCATGCGCCCTCGTTGATGTAGGGCATCAGGATACGGTTCGCGACGAATCCGGGGAAGTCGTTCGAGACGCCCGGAATCTTGCCGAGGTCCTTCGCCATTTTATCGACGATCCCGTAGGTCTCATCGGACGTTTCCTTACCGCGGATGATCTCGACACCTTTCATGATCGGAACGGGATTCATGAAATGCATGCCGATGACTTTGCCCGGACGTCCGGTCGCGGAGGCGATGTTGGTGATCGGTATCGAGGATGTGTTGGAGGCGAGAATTGTGTGTTCGGGACAGTTACTGTCAAGGTCCGCGAACAGTTCCTTCTTCACTTCCTCCTTTTCGATTATCGCCTCGATGACGATGTCTGCATCGTAGACCCGCTCGATCGAGGGTGTGATGCGTCCGAGAATCTCGTCGACCTTTGCCTGATCGATCTTCTCCTTCTTCACGAGCCTGCCGAGTGATTTCTGGATCGTCGCCATTCCGCGGTCCACGAAATCCTGCTCGATATCGACCATCGTCACCATGAAACCCGATGCGGCGCATGTCTGCGCGATGCCGTTACCCATTGTCCCCGCACCGTATACGATTACATTTTTGATATCCATTGATGCATCCCTTTCTGGTTAGAATTCGTTAAAGAAGTTCGACGGCCATGCCGACACCGTTTCCGCCGCCAAGACAGAGAGCCGCGACGCCCCTCTTCTTGTCACGCTGCTTCAGCGCATGGAGGAGTGTTACGAGAATTCTCGCACCCGAGCATCCGATCGGGTGACCGATCGCGACCGCGCCACCGTTCACGTTGATAAGGTCGGTGTCGATCCCGAGTTCGCGCGATACCGCGATCTGCTGCACGCTGAACGCCTCGTTGAATTCCCAGAGATCGAAGTCTTCCTTCGAAAATCCCTGTGCGAAGATTTTCTTGACGGTCGGGATCGGTGTAAGCATTACCCACTCCGGATCGAGGCCGCCGATTCCGGTCGCAAGAACCTTCGCGATCGGCTTCAGGCCCTTTTCATGTACGGCCTTCTCGCTTGCAAGCACAACCGCTGCGCCGGCATCGTTTGTGCTCGGGGCGTTTCCGGCCGTTACCGTTCCGTCCTTTTTGAACGCGGGACGAAGTTTCGCGAGGACTTCGGGCGAAGTTTCCCGACGCGGACCTTCATCGACCTTGAACTCGATAGGATCTTTCTTGCGCTGGGGAACCATGACAGGGACGATCTCTTCCTCGAAGCGGCCGTTGTCGATGGCATCAAGCGCCTTTCGATGGGAGTTGTATGCCCAGTCGTCCTGTTCCTCGCGGGTGATGCTGTACTTGTCCGCGACAAGCTCACCGGTCATACCCATGTGCATGTCGTGGTACGGGTCCCACAGGCCGTCGTACACCATACCGTCGATAACCTGCTTGTGCCCCATCTTGTAACCTGACCTTACGCCGGGCATGTAGTAGGGAACCATGCTCATCGATTCCATTCCGCCGGCGACAATCAGATCGGCCATACCGGTCTTGATGGTCATGTAACCGAGGTTGGCGGCCTGGAGGCCCGATCCGCAGACCATTCCGACAAGGTAGGCGTTACGGTCGGACGGGACGCCCATTCCGATCTGCGCCTGCCGTGCGGGATTCTGTCCGAGGTTCGCCGAACAGACGTTTCCCATGATTACCTGGTCGACATCCTCCGGGCTGATCCCGGCCTGTTCGATTGCACCTTTACCTGCGATCTCGCCAAGTTTGGTTGCGGGTATATTCTGCAGAGTACCCATGAATCGTCCGACTGCCGTTCTTTTGGCACCGACGATATATACGTTTTCACTCATCACTAATTTACCTTCCATTAGATTAGGTTTAGAAAAAAAGAAGCAGACCCCTCATGTGAAAAAAAGCACAAGTTCTTTCATCCGGAAGGGGCGTGTATTATAACCCCACATATTGACCACCGTCAAACCTTGAAATACCTGAAAGTGTGAATGAAAATTTTGTAAAGGATTAACTTTCGCGTAGGTTTTTTATCGCGAGATGCGTTCAGTTTTATGAGAAAAATACATGCGGCGTCATGTTATAATGCGCTGATCCTGACGCGAGAATATGGCCGCGCGAGGATAAGAAAAAGGAGACAATAATGGGCGTTAACAAAGTCATTCTGGTTGGAAATCTCGGACGCAAGCCGGAGATAAGGTACACGGCGAGTGGAATACCCGTAGCGAATTTCACGCTTGCGACAAGCGAGCGATGGGGCACGGATGAATCGGGTCAGCGACGCGAGCATACCGAATGGCATCGATGCGTAGCGTGGAGAAAACTCGCTGAAATATGTGGCCAGTATCTCGACAAGGGAACCAAGGTTTATATCGAAGGCAGAATCAGGCGGAGCGATTATACGGACCAGTCAGGTGTAAAAAGGTACTCAACCGATATTCACGTCGACAACATGGAAATTCTCACACCTAAGGGAACGCGGGAATTTGTTCCGGATGAGCCGGGAGGATACCAGGAATTTCCGAACGCATCGGGCGGCGGAAAGAGCCAGGCAGGTGGCGGAAAGGCTCCGGCCCCCCCTGACGATGTCGACCTCGATCCGGACATGGATCTTGAGGAGGACGAGGATTTCTTTGTGGATTAACGGGGAACGGTGCAATTACTGTTCTGACGGATCGTAGTAATCTCCGACGGCAATCCCCTTTGCCGGATCGGAGAGCGGAACAAGCCTGCATTCATCAAGAAGGCCCTGGAAAACATGAGACGGCATTCCCCTCGACACTTCACCCGTAAGTGCGATGGGCACTTCCCACGCCCAGCTATAGGTCCATGTTTCACCCGTAGATGGCTGGCTTACGGTGTATTCAATAAGGGCGCGATTTGAATTTTCCGGATCGGGTGAGAGATCGAGAATATGTATCACAAGGTACCCCTGGGTTTCGTATGACATCATCAGTTCGTCGATCAGTTCAACCGGAGCGAGTTCGAGCGCTTCATCCAGGATTGCGGCTTCAGCGGTGCTGTCACGATTGAAATTCAGCATCATCATGACGAACGCACCGACAAAGATCACACCGAAAAGTGTCCATCCCAGTGGCTGTCCAAGCGGATTTCCTGCGGTCATGATTGTCCCTCCGGTAAAACTACTGACTGACTACTTAAGGTCACCCGGCAGCGCGACCTCCATGCGTGCCTGTTCGTTCGCGAAATCCCACCCGACCGACATCTGGAACGAATCAAAAATATAGGTTACGTGAAATATCTGTCTTTCGAACTCGTCGTCCTCGAAGTCCCAAGCCCAGTCAAACCCCGCGCCCCATCTCCGCGAGAAACGCGTCTGTTCCCTCAGCCCCAGTTCGTCACGGGTCTGCGGCTGATCGAACGTGAAAGGCGGGACTCCCCAGTCGTAGACCTTCGTGTATGTGAGGCTTGTTCCCCAGTGTGGAGGATCAACGTAGCGCAGACGGAACCGACCCTCGATTGTCCTGTAGTTGTGGCCACCCTCGTAGAAAAGGTCCTCGAACTCTACGTTTCCGGTCAGCTTGAATATTCCGATCTCGACCGGACTGTGATCGAGAATTGCCGAGTAACCCCAGCGGTCCAGATCGAGTCCGGAGCGCATATCGCGTATGTGTCCGTAGAATGCCGAAGCGCCGATTTCAAAGCCCTGATCACCGATGGGCATTCTGTTTAAAGTCACCCAGAGTTCCGGCTCAGCTCTCGTTGGTACCGGATATCCTTCCGAATCCTCCTCGCGACGGTATCCCGCACGGATGCCGTAGAAGAATCCGTCTGATTCTGCGTCGATCATGAATTCCGGATACGAGCGGGCGAACGGGAACATGTCGAATCGCGCAATAAATCTTGGGCCGATATCGAATCGAGGGTCATTCAGCGTGTAGATTATCGACTGGTCGATCCTGAGATACTCGTCACTTTCCCATCCTACACGCGGAAGTCGGTTGGCGAATCCCGGGTCTTCGTCCTTCACAAATCCGCGCCAGATGGCGAACGGGATGAGTCGCGCACTCGTTCCGAAAAGATCGAAGGCAAAATACGGTGCGCGAAGTCCGAGAATCGCCCTTTCGCCGGTTGCCGGATTCTCGCCGATGTTGAATAAAATTTCCCTCGATCTTACCGCGATATCAGGATCGTCAATATCACCGAGTGACAGGCATGGTTCTATAAGAACCGCTTCGTCAGGCCCTAGTTTCGCGACAGCGGCGGTGAAATTAACCTCGTAATAATCGTCGCCTTCTAGGTTCATCTCCTGCGGACTTGCGAGGTAATAACCGCGAACGTCGGTGCAGATACCTTCATAGGTCTCGGTGCCGTCGGGATTTGCCGGGAAATCGATAACCACGTCGGTGCATTCGAACACCGCACGTCCGTACTGGCCCGTAAAAATTACCTCCGGTCCAGCTTCAAGACGTGTCACGTCCCGACCCTCGAAGACAGCGGTCACATGGCCTGTTTCCAGTTTTATCTCCCCGTAGTCGGCGGTTGATAGGCACGCGACTACGCCGCCGTCCCATATCGCCTGCTCCTGGATAACTTCCTCCCCTTCGATTACCGACACAACAGTCTCATAGGTGAAATTCTCGCCGGTGACGATAAGAGTATCGCCGCCGGGTACGCTGAAAGTCGCTTCCTGGGCATGGAGGTCCACCGGGAATGCTGATATGATTATCCCGGCGAGGATCATTATCGAGAAAACATATATCTGTCGCTTTGCGTACACGTTCCTGAAACGGATTTGCGCGGATTATACCATGATGATCGTAAAAACCATGATATGATGCGTAATAATCCCGGGGAGGTTTGAAATGGAAATCCCATTACTGATTATCGGATTAGTTGCCGGACTCGTTGCGGGCTATTTAATCGCCGCGTTTTCCGGAAAGGCGAAGAGCGCCGAGGTGCGGGGGCGTCTTGACGCCAGGAACGAGGAAGCAGGGCAGCTCAACGAGCGGATCGTGCAGATGAACGTGCGCATAGACGATCTGAACAGCAAACTTATCGAGGAAGGAAAGCTCAGGGCTGCAGCCGAAGCGGAATCGAAGAGGGTCGCTGAACTTGAGAACGAGAATCGGGAGCTTCTTGGTAAATATGAGGCAATAGCGACGGAACTCGCCACTTTAAAGGAGACGATAAAGAAGGAACGGGAGAGTTTTATCGAGCAGAAGAAACTTCTCGATGAGGCGAAGGCGAAACTCGAGGAGACTTTCAAAGCGCTGTCAATCGACGCGCTCAAGAGTAACAGCGAGGAATTTATCAGGTTGGCGAAATCAACGATGGAGACTTTCCAGGAGACGGCGAAGGGTGATCTGACCGAGCGGCAGACCGCGATTCAGAACCTCGTACAGCCGATGCGGGAGAATCTTGAAAAATACCAGGAGCTTATTCAAAGCATCAGCAAGGAAAGAACTGCGCAATATACGAGTCTTCAGGACCAGGTGAAATCTCTTCTGCAGTCGGAGGAATCCCTGAAATCGGAGACCGGGAAGCTTGTAAACGCGCTGTCCGCGCCGCAGGTGCGGGGTAACTGGGGCGAACTTACCCTGAGGCGTGTCGCTGAATTGGCGGGCATGGTCGAGCGATGCGATTTCGTCGAGCAGGAGAGTATCGACAGCGAACGCGGGCGTCTTCGCCCGGACATGATCGTCAACCTTCCGAACAACCGTCGGATAGTCGTCGACGCAAAGGCACCGCTGAAAGCGTATCTCGAGGCGCACGAATGCGTTGATGATAAGGAACGTGCGGCGAAGCTGGAAAATTTCGCGAAACATGTGAAGGGCCACATAAACCAGCTCAGTCGAAAGGAATACTGGGATCAGTTCGATGACGCCCCGGAGTTCGTCGTCCTGTTTCTTCCGGGAGAGCAGTTCCTCGGGGCCGCGCTTGCGGTCGAACCGGGACTTCAGGAGATCGCGTTCAGGCAGAACATAGTTCTCGCGCAGCCCGCGACACTTGTATCGCTGTTAAAGGCGGTCGCGTACGGGTGGCGTCAGGAAGCACTCACCGAGAACGCGAAGCACATAAGTGAACTTGGAAAGGAACTGTACGAGAGAATTTCGACGCTGGTCGAGCATTTCGAGGCGGTCGGAAAGAATCTCGACAGGAGCATCGACGCCTACAACCGTGCGGTCGGGTCGCTTAACACGAGGGTCGCGGTATCGGCGAGGAAATTCGCGGAGCTCGGGATATCGTCACCGAAGGAGATTTCCGACATAGGAAAAATCGAGAGGGTAACTCGTGAGATAACTCCGATCGGAACTGAGCTTATGCCTTCGGAAGATAACCCATCGAGTATCCACCCCTCCTGAAATGCATGTACCATGCCCGTTCAGTACCATGCCCGGCCCGGGCATGGGCCGTTCCATGGGCAGCCCGCCCATGGAGATCGCATCGTTTCTGATTACTTCAAATTTCGTGAAAGATTAGGTGAGTCACATTAAGGGCCGGAGGCCAATCAACTCTCTCTTTTCTTTGTATTTTATAATTGACACTTCTGATTTTTTGAAGTATATTTTATCTGTTGGGAAAGAGCATGCAGGATAGGCGCTTTTCCTATATTTTACAACTTGAAAACTTTTATGAGTTTACTGAACTCAGGGCTTGTGAATAGTTTGTATCATTACTGGATCAATTGCAGGGAGGATTCTAGCTATGATCAAAGACTCTCAGATTATGGAGATGCTCAAGAGTTCGCGTGAAAAATTGACTTTGGACAACGGTTCCAAACACATGTCGGGTTATATTCCATTTAAAGTGATTAGCCAGATTGAAACAGCAGGAAATACACACGAGGATGCTGAAAACAAAGTAAAAAAAGTGATATTTGAAAATTGGGATGAAGTAAGTGGTTCGTGGCACAAATTTGTGAAGTTTGCGATGCAAGGTGCTCCCAGATCATTCAGAATGACAGCGATAAATGCTCGTGGAGAGACAGCAGGTTACACCTACGATCAAATCGCGCAATACTTATCATCTAATCCAATAGTGTCCATGGACTATAATCTAGCCTTAAGTATAACTTTAAAGCAATTGTCTAAATATCCAAGAGGTAAAGCCCTGAAACATTATATATTTGCTTCAATAGTGGCATTTTTTTCAGTCAATGTGTTTGTATCAGCAGCCTCAGCAGAAAGTTTTCTGGCGGGATTGGTTTCATTTTTGATTTTTGGTGCCCTGGCCGGATTTATATTTTATTTAGGTAAAGTTAATAGCTGGATGCAAAAACAACTATTAGATAAAAGTAACCAGCACATGCAAAGTTATCTTCAAAATTAACACTTTAGAGTGTAAAACTATGATTGAAAATACACAAATACTCGAGATGTTAAGAGATTCAACGTCAAGTGATATAGTAATGCCGGGAAGCAGGATTGGTTATGGCTGGAGGCCAAATATAGTTATTCGTAAACTTCTCGATAATGGCTGGCAGGCTGATCAGGCACAGTATGCAGTTAAAAAAGCTATTGTGGAAAATAAAAAGGAATTTTTCAAATCCTGGGCATTTGCATCGTGGTTACTCTGGCGTTCAGGAGTTAAAGAAAAGGACAAGATAGCCGCTATGTTGCATTCGGAACAAAAAATAGGCTTAGATCTTAATCTTGCCCTGGCAATCGCTTACTCCATCAGGCCAAAACTGGCAAAGACAATAAATATAATATTTGGTGTTATTTTCGCATTAATACTTATTTTATCTCTTGCATTTGCCGATACTATTGAAGGCGCGCTTATAGGATCTATGGTGATGGGGGCATTCTTTGGAATAGTATCGATACCAATTAATTGGGGGGTAAAAAGGGAGATATTCAAACGAGAAGAATACTGGAATAAATATGTGAGTTACTAAGAATAAAATATCCAAATAGAAAGCTAAATGCCATTAGCTATGATGCTGGCTTATTATTGTTAAACGCCAAAAACAAAACAAATATTAATCTCAATACTTTGCCAGGTATTGTGAGGAAACGAGAAATATACCCGATGCAGGTTCACTTCGGTTGTGCGCCTCAATGAAGCAATGCCGTGCTTCATCTTTTCTTTTAAGATTATCGTACAAAACAATACCCATTAGCAGCCACGAATCAGGTCTGTCCGCATTTTCTGTCAAAAGGTTATGAAGTTCATTGTAGGCTTCATTGTGTTTGCCTTGCTGGATAAGTACAGAACATAGAGTATGTCTGGCGGCATAATTTTTAGGTTTTAAGTCTATAGCCTTACGGAGATATAGTTCCGCTTTGTCGAAAATTCTAGTGTCATTATACCCACTTGCCAGATTGATCAAGCTGCTGAAATCATTAGGATCGACTGATGAAGCTAGTTTATCCAGATTGTTAATAGATTTAGTTTTTGCTATCCCTTTTCCAACGGAAGAAAAGAAATATGCCAGTAAGGATAATAGCCCATAGAGAAAATATACAGCTCCCATAATGATCATGCCTACAGGGATTTGTATCTTGTCTGAATAGGGAGTAGATGCCGCATGAGAGTACTGCGACGTGATATATAAATAAAGAAAAAACAGCAGCGCAAGGCTGGCAAAAAAATGGATTAACGCAAGCTTGAGCCTTTGTTCCATGGCACACCTCCAAAATCTGTAATCTACACTCCTAGTTAGATTTAATTTTACTAATTTTCAATCAATAAAGTCAAGCAAAAAATTCCAAATGAGAATCATTAGGTGAAACACCTTTCCAGGCCTGTGACCCGTGTAAGCGCCATGCGGGGTTAGTTGAGATAATTGTTAATTGAAAAGGTGATACGAACCTGCCGCGGATTCCGGGGTCTCAATTATGTCTATACCGAAATCGGTTACAATATCCCGGTTATCATGACAACTCACATGCAGATGGAAGGGAACCAGAAATGACATCTCGCCTGCACACTTCGATCGTACTCTTTCTCGTAATAATCGGTTACACCGGAATTGCTCATACGGCATACGGGTACACGGATTCAGCGAATAAAACCTTTCAGAATTCTATCTCGAAAGGATTTTACCAGAGAGACAACTATATGGGCGTCTCCGACGGATGGGCGGTTACATGGGGCGACGAAGGTTACGACAGGTGCGTGGGTGTCACGGTCGGTCTCGATGACAGCGTATACGTAATCAGCAAGGTGGACTGGGCCGCCGACATGAATCCGGATCCGGAGATTGTCGAGGAGCATGGCGGTTACGGCGGTGAATTTGTCGCGCTCTCGAAATTCTCGCCCGAGGGTGAATACGAATGGTGCGTAAGCTGGGGCGGACATGCGATCGCGATCGACACTGGGCCGGACGGGAATATCTTCGTCCTGACGCAGCACTACGGTGGGAATAACGCGATCGATCTCGATCCCGGGCCGGGTGAGTATATTCTCGACTCTAACAGGCGGCTTGCGTATGTATCGATGTTCACGCCCGATGGCGATTTCATCAGGGCGGACATGTTCGGCTCGTCGTTTGGAATCGATCCAATCTTTCTCGAAATTGATTCACACGGCGCGGCGTATGTTGGCGGGCAGTACACCGGGGATATCCTGCCGGGTGACCCGTCGACGTGGGAGACCGACTTCGGAGTCGATGCGATGTACCGGAAGGGATTCGTGCTGAAATTCGATGAATTCGGCGAGGTCGAGTGGATACACAAATGGTCGGGCGACATGACATCGAAGGTTTGGGACGTCGCGATTCCGGACGATGGCGGGCTATATGTTTCGGGCGCGTTCTTCGGGACGCTCGATGTCGATCCGGGCGATGGTGTGCTCGAGTTCACGTCGAACGGGATGGACGATATATTTCTCCTGAGACTCGATGCGCACGGTAATCTGATATGGGCGAAGACGTGGGGAAATAATCTTTACGAGCAGTTCCGGGCGATAGAGGTGACGTCATCCGGCGACCTCTACGCGGTCGGGCGATACTCAGGACAGCTTGTGTTCGAAACCGCGAACGGGCAGTTCACGATGGTGCCGTCGCAGGGCGGATACAGTACCCTGATGGTTCGGTTTGATGAAAGTGGCAACGCTGTCTGGGGAAAGACGTGGGCGTGGGAGGGGCAGGACGCGATATACAGAATCATTGCGGATGATCAGGATAACATCCTGGTTCTATACGAGTACGTAAACTGTCTGCAGAAATTCTCACCCGATAACGAGCTTGTCGCGGAGACGTTTTATCTGTACAGACCGCCGGATAACATCCGGTGCTGCGGGATAGCGTGCGACTCTGTGGGGAATATCTATATCGTGGGAATGGCTGGTGGAATGGTCAGGTTCAATCCGGACCGCTCCAGGTATGTTATCAATAATCCTGATGAAGAGGAGCGAGTGACCGAGAGTATGTTCCTCACGAGGTTAAATCCCGACGGGACGTGGGATTAGAACTTTTTATTTGGAAAAGTTACTCCCCGCTGTAGCATCTTGATTTGAGGAGTTTTACAACGATGTACCTTGAAAGGTAAAGTGCTCCCGCACCAAGAATGAAGAACGCTCCGAAAGGAAGATAAATATAGTAACCAATAAATAAAAATGACATAACTGCAGCAAAAAATGTATAAAAAATTGGGGCGATGAAAAAGAACACAATATAAAAAAATCGTTAACGCCCAGACAGCAAACGGCCCTCCCGACATTCTCTGCTTATCCGAAAGAACGGTAATACATAAGCCGGCTTCGACAATGACGCGTCTTGCAAGACTGTATGCTGCAAGCATAAGAAACCAGGGAATGGTAATTAAAATCCACAAAATTGGTCCTCCGATAACGGAAAGCCCACCTATAACAATTCCGATCTTGAGTAAGAGAGACAGGTTTCTCGTATTGAGTTTGAGTGCATACTCCCTTATGTCGTTTACTATCCCGTTTAGATCCACAGGTGTTGTGAATATTTCGGTCGTGAAAATCTTCCGTCCCCACGACGGCATGATGATCAGGAAGTCCACGAGCGTAATCAGTACCGGCAGGAGGAACAGAATTAAGACAAGGAAGCCACCTCCAATTCCGATTGATCCTCCAAAAACTGATGACAGAATCGCGAGAATGAACAGGATTCCGGATACGCTTGAAATTATCCTGTAATACTGTTTCCCGGATTTTTCAGCCCAGTACCATCGCTGAAGACGCTGTGCGACAACGTTGTCTTCAGTGTAATACAGACTTTCCTTCACAGGTTCGAACATTCTTATTGCTTCCAACTAATTCTGCTGCCTGTTTTAAAGACTTAAACTCCGGAACCCACAGCGGATTCATTCGCCTGACTCACGCCGTTTCCTGAGAATGTCATTTGTGGATTCGCTTGATACGAACAGGATAAATCCAGCGATAGCAAGGAATATACCCGGCGGCACCAGTAATTCGGTTACTTCGCCATATCCGGCAGTCAGGAGGAACCAGAAGCCCGCGAAGAAAAAACTCGCGAGCATCCATATAATGCTTGAGACCCAGACAAACGCATTTTTTGCGGATGAACGCTGGCATTCAGACATCACGGAAAGGCCCAGACCCGCTTCGAGAATGATCCTTCGGGAGATGTTGTGGATGACGAAATAAAGGAGAGCAGAGGCTGCTACCACTAACCAAAACAACCGGTAAAAAATCAGGATGATTATGCAGAAAATTATTACACGGATTTTCATGGATTGAAGGTGTCTTTCGTTCCAAAGGAACGCATACTTCCGTACATCCCTGATGATTTCATCAATGTCGACCGGGGCAATCATAAATTCCTGCGTGAAAAACTGACGTCCCCATGCGGGCAGTATGATCATAAAATCGATGAAAGAAATTATTGGCGGTATAAGTATTAAAAGAAAAACCACAAGACCAATTAACCCACTCATTATCGATAATCTGGAATAACCGCTAAAGAAAATCGTTGTCATGATTATTCCCAGTATCAGGACAGACATAATGATCATTGCGATACGTCCGAGCCTGTCTTCACGGGGCCATGTTTTCATGCGCATTGCGACGGGATTGTCATCAACCGGGTGCAGATTTTCCTTTACCTGTCCAATCATTTTTTATATCTATTAAGATTATATCTTACATGCAAAGTTCATAAAACACACCTCCCGGCCCCCGCAATTTACCCGACTTGTGATTATATTGCCGCTGGGGTATGTTTTAGGATTGTGTGTCGTTGGGACACACCGATCGAACATGTATTATTAAAAGGAATTACCGAAAGTGGAAACTTCAAGGCTAAGACAGCTCTTTCTCGACTTCTTTAGATCGAAGGAGCATCACATAGAACCATCCGCGAGCCTTGTCCCGCCTGCGGACGACAAGTCGCTTCTTCTTATCAACGCCGGGATGGCGCCGCTGAAGCCCTATTTCCTTGGGCTTTCAAAGCCGCCATCGACCCGTATCGCGTCGGTCCAGCGATGCCTTCGCACAAACGACATCGACGAGGTCGGACGCACTCCGCGTCACCTGACCCTTTTCGAAATGCTCGGTAATTTCTCGTTCGGCGACTATTTCAAGCGGGAGATCATCCTCTGGTCGTGGGAATTCGTCCGCGAGTGGCTCGAAATCCCCGAAGATAAGCTCTGTGTGAGTGTGTTCGAGAACGATGACGAGGCGTTCGGGATATGGGAGAAGGAAGTCGGCGTAAAGCCCGACCGTATATACCGTCTTGGCGAGGACGACAATTTCTGGTACATGGCCGACACAGGGCCATGCGGTCCGGACAGCGAGATTTTCTACGACATCGGCGAGGAGCTTGGCCCGGATGAAACCCCCGCGACAGGCGGCGACAGGTGGGTCGAGATATGGAACCTCGTCTTCACCCAGTTCGACCGGCAGGAGGATGGCACGCTCAAGTCGCTCCCGAAGAAGAACGTCGATACCGGCATGGGGCTTGAAAGAACCGCGATGGCTCTCCAGGGAAAATCGTCGGTGTTCGAGGCCGACTGTTTCAAACCGATCTTCGAGGTCTACCGGGGCGACACTCCACCGGAAATTCTCGACACGAAAAGCTATATAAAGGCCGGAGTGAATTCGCTCTATGTGGTCGCGGATCATGTCAGGGCGGTCGCGATGCTCATCGCCGACGGCGTGTATCCGGGTAACGAGGGTCGTGGCTATGTGCTCAGGCGAATTCTCAGGCGTGCGCTCGTTCATCTAAGGCGTCTCGGTCAGCCTGGGGGCGGAATCCTGAAGGCCTTCCCGGTGATTTTGGATCAGCTTGGGGAAACCTACCCCAACCTTATCGAGCGCAGGGAGCATATCGAGAAGCTCGTGAATGTCGAGGAGGAGAACTTCCTCAGAACCCTTGAAGCGGGTATTACCCGTCTGGAGAGTGCGATTGACGCGAATAACGCCGAAACCCTTTCGGGCGAGATAGCGTTCGAGATGTTCGACACGTATGGCGTACCACTCGATGTGACAATAGAGATGGCGCAGGCGAGGGGAATGGAAGTCGATGTAAAGGGCTACGAGAACGCGCTTGAAAACGCCCGTCAGAGGAGTCGCGTCGTCACTGAGGACCTTCTCGGTGCCGACCAGGAATCGAAATACGCGGTCAAGACGACCGATAAAACCGAATTCATCGGCTACGAGGTTCTCGCGGAAACCGCTGTCGTTGCCGAATACAATCGCGAGCATGATTTTCTTGTGCTCGACCGCACACCGTTCTACGGCGAGAAGGGCGGACAGGTCGGCGATCACGGCATGCTGAAGTTCGATGGTGGCGAGATAGCGATCGCAGACACGCAGCATGTCGGCGAGGTGACTGTCCATAAAATCGACCGGGAGCGATGCACGGGCGATCTGACGATGCTTAAGCCGGGTGACAGGGTCACCGCGATGGTGGACTGTGACCGAAGGCGCGGGATCAGGAGGGCGCATACGGCTACCCACCTTCTGCATGCGGCATTAAGAAGTGTACTTGGAGACCATGTCCAGCAGGCCGGATCGGTAGTCGAGCCGGACCGCCTTCGCTTCGATTTCTCCCACTTCCAGCCGCTGACGCGCGAGGAAATCCGTAAGGTCGAGGACTGGTCCAACCAGAGGGTTTTCGACGAGCACGATGTCCATACAAGTGAAGTTCCGTACGAGGAAGCGATAAAGGCCGGAGCGATGGCGCTGTTTGGTGAAAAGTACGAGGAAAACGTGCGGATGGTTTGGGTCGGAGGAGCGGATACAGGGCCTGAACCGGGTGATGCCGAGACAACAGAACTCTGCGGAGGGACGCATGTCAGCAACACCGGCGTCATCGGCCTGATCAGGATAATCCACGAGGAATCGGTTGCGAGCGGGGTCAGGAGGATCGAGGCGATCACCGGTAAACGCTCGTACGAGCATGCGCAGGAAGCCGACGGGCTGCTTCACGATCTTTCCGAGACGCTGAATTTCCCGATTGAGCACCTCGACAGGGGAGCGGTGAAGATATCGGAGCAGGTAAGGCATCTTGAAAAGGAGAAGAAGGATCTCGAACAAAGGCTTGCAAGTGGTGCGACGGGTGTAGAGCTTGAGGAAATAGAGATCGGTGATCTAAAAGCGATCGTTTTCCCGGTTCAGAAACTTTCACCGGACGCGGTATCGAAGATTCTCGACAAGCAGGCGTCGGACGGAAAGGTCGTCGCGTTCGCCGTGACCGATTACGACGGAAAGGGTTCGGTTCTGGTAAGGTGTTCGGATGACGCGGTGGTGTCGGGAATAAAGGCCGGGGACATAGTTAAGACCATTGCCCCGGCGATGGATGGTCGAGGAGGCGGGAAACCCACTTTCGCCAGGGGCGGAGTCGACGCATCGAAATATGATGACGGCAGGGCCGCCTTCCTGAAAGCCCTAGAATCTTGATATCTCCACCAGATTTCCGGAATAAAAAAAAACAGCAGGCCGTCAAGCCTGCTGAATTTTTATCCATTTTCAGATCCTGATATTACGGTTCAATTTCGATAATATATTCGCCCTCGCCTTCCCAGTAGTAGACGTATACGTAGCATGTGCCGGGAACTTCACAGGTCAGGCTTTCCTCGGATCCATAACCGTAAGCGCCATCAACGAATTCTTCTCCGCTGTAGATCTCGAAGTCGATCTCGCATTTCTCGTCGTCGAAGTAGATCGTGAACGTCGGGTTGTAACCTTCCTGGCCTTCGAGAACGAACCAGTCCTCGTCGTCCTCGCACATGTAACCGTTGATCTCCATGTCGTCGTACTCGATTAAATCCGCGAGATCCTGCTCGTCGTTGGACTCGATTTCATCCTCTCCGGCACAGCTGTCTTCACCGGGGTCGATCTCGATACGATAGTCGCCTTCGCCATCCCACCACCATACGTAGACATGGCATTCGCCAGGAACTTCGCATGTGATGCTCTCGCCCCCGCCGTAACCAAGGGCGTCCTCTACAAACTCGCCATCGCTGTAAACAGCGAAGTCCACCTCGACTTCGTCATCGTCGAAGTAGATCGTGAAAGTGGGATAATATCCCTCCTGCCCGTCAAGCACGTACCAGTCGTCGCCATCATCCTCGTCCATGTGACCGCGGATGACATAACCGTCGATCCAGTCCGCGAGTTCCATTGTGTTGTTTGATTCGATTTCGTCAGGACCCTCTCCGGCGAGTGCGGGGAGTATCGTCATAATCGAAAGGATTACGAAGATACCCGTGATTGAGATTAGTTTTTTCATTTGTGCAAATTTCCTCCTCAGAGATCTGTTCTGGATGAAATAGTATCATGTTTTTCCGCATTTTAATTCACATTAATTCTGATTGGTACCGTTTTTTAAATTGTGTTAACAGCTTACGCACTGTCTTTTATTTCATCATCAGCAGATATCCATCGCGCATTGCACTTGCTGTGGTTTACCGCAATTTACATTGCTGAACCTTTTCGCGCATACTACAATCTCAACGAACGGCATGCCTAAAGGGTGAGATTAACAGAATCGATGCATGCCACACCTCAGAGACAGGGGTAAATTCAGAGGAGGCACACGATGAATCGTTGCCCGAAATATTCAGTATTATTATCAATAACAATTGCATTTTTTTTGGGGATAGCCCCGAAGGTACTCGCGCAGGGAATAATTATCGTCCCGCCGGACCCGATCGAACCATGGCCCGGAACGCCGCTCACTCTCCAGACCGAGAGCATCGAGATCGATCTCGATAACCAGTTCGCGCACGTGAAGATCACGCAGATTTTCAAGAACAACACGTGGCAGGACCTCGAGGGAACCTACATGTTCCCGCTTCCGCCGGGTGCTGATATCTCGGACTTCGCGCTGTGGCTCGACGGGAACGAGCTTGCGAGTGAAACGCTTCCCGCCGACCAGGCGGCGCAGATCTATCACCAGATCGTAGCGACCATGCGCGATCCCGGGCTCCTTGAGTATGTTGGAGAGGGGCTTATCCAGGCCCATATCTACCCGATACCCGCAAACGGAACCAAGCAGGTCGATATCGAATTCGACTGGCTTCTTCCGATCGATACGGGCCTCATGCGTATCGATCTGCCGCTGAAACTCGATGGCTACTCGATCGATCTGATCAACAACCTTGCGGTCACGGTAGATATCACAGCCCCCGATAATCTCGGGACCATATACTCCCCGACGCATGATGTTCGGATTGACCGCAACGGATCGAGGAACGCGACGGTCAGCATGGAGAAAAGTTACCACCGTCCGCAGGGTGACTTTATTCTTTATATAAGCAGGCCTGTTGCGCCCGTAGGGCTTAACCTGCTTACGCATTCGACGGGATACGAAGAGGGGTACTTCCTCGCGATGATCGCGCCCGAATATGATGAATCGAGTATCGAAGTTATTCCGAAGGACTTTGTCTGCGTGCTCGACACATCCGGAAGCATGTCCGGTTACAAGATCGAGCAGGCGAAGGAAGCCCTCGATTTCATTTTCAGAAACCTAAACAGCGATGACCGCTTCCAGCTTATCACTTTCGCGACCGACATCTACCCGCAGTACCGTGGGTGGTCGGATGCGACCCGCGCAAACATAGAGGATGTAAGAGATTACATCGAGGGCATCAGTGCTGGGGGAAGTACGAACATCAACGGTGCCCTCGAGCAGGCCCTGAGCTACGAACCCGCTGCCGGAAGACCGATGTACGTGATCTTCCTCACGGATGGCCTTCCCACAATCGGTGAGACCAATACGGCGAGGATCATGGAGAACATCTCCGCGATCAATTCAGAGGTCAATGCGAGACTGTTCTGCTTTGGAGTCGGCGATGATGTCGATTACAACTTCATCGACCTTCTCTCAAGGGAGAACGGCGGCTATACCGCGAACGCAGGCCCGAACGAGGACCTTGAGCAGCCATTGTCCGATTTTTACGCGAAGATCAAGTCCCCGGTACTGACAGACCTGGAGATAGAGATCGACGGTCCGAGAATTTACGACATGCTCCCGACAACTCTTCCCGATCTGTTTCTCGGAAGTCAGCTTATTCTTGCGGGACGGTATGTCGGTGAGGGCAGGAGCAGCATCGTGCTGACCGGGACGGTCGGGGACGAGTCGAGGCGGTTTACGTACAATGTTGAATTCAAGGAGAACCGGGACAATGATTTCGTACCGAGACAGTGGGCGACTCGCCGTGTCGGATATCTTCTCAACCAGATCAGGCTGTACGGTGAGACAGGCGAGGTTGTGGATGAAGTTATCGAGCTTGCCACACGCTATGGGATCATAACGCCGTATACTTCGATGCTTGTGACCGAGGATGAATATCCGATGCCGCAGGGCGAGTTCCTCTTAAGATCGCTTGGGAACATGGACTCTTCGACCGGTGCGCTTGGGGCACCGGCAGCGCCGAATTCAGGTGGATACGGCGGTGGGATGAGCGCACGCGAGCAGAGCGAGGTTCTTGCCGAACTTGAAGAGGGCGCGTGGGATATGGACGAGAGCGATGACGAGCTTGTGAGATATGCCGGCGACAAGACTTTTTATGTGGATGATGAAGGATACTGGGTGGACAGCGAGTACGACGAGGAAGAGGATTATGATGACACGATCGTAGTGGAGTACCTGAGCGACGAGTACTTTGATCTTCTGCTGGATAACTCCGATCTCAGCGAGTACTTCGCGGTGGGCGAGCAGTTGGTAGTTGTATATGACGGGATCGTCTACAGGGTTGATCCTGAGGAATAGCGTAACTGATGATAACAGGATCTGAAGAATAAATAACTGAACTCCATTCGAAAGGCGCCGGTGGCATAGCCCCGGCGTTTTTTTTGCTGCATTATTTCTTTTCCGGCCGGGATAAAATTGATACCCGCAGATACAAAACAGCCGGGAAATTAATCCCGGCCTGTTAAGTTGCATCGCGCGATGCGGTGCAGTGTTACTGGATCATCCCTGCTGCGATTATTCCTTGACATCAACCGATGCAAATGGTCTCTGCACGAGCTGGGACTGGTCCTCTCCGATGATATCTATCATCAAGCCGGTATCAGTTAGTGGCATGTGTGCGTTCGCGGGACGGTAACCTTTCACGGCAACCTCCCTTACGGCATTGTGTTCATCCGGATCATAGTTCGGATCGAGGTTTTTCGTAACAGTTCGTTTTGATGGCGTGCTGAACTGGTGTGCGTTCGGAATCCTGTAAGGTACATCCGGATTCCATTCCGCCGCCTGGCGTGACGCAAGGTCGTTCATGTCAGTGCTGACAACATCGATGGCAAGCCCCTGCATCATTGGCGGCATGAAATCGATCGGCCATGGTTTGTAGTCGGAAACTGCGGTACTCTGGTAGTACTCTTCCGGATGGGCTGCGCTCTCGCCCATCTTTACCGCAGGCTCGGACAATATCGCGCCGAACATTGGGCGGTCTATAAACTGCGACTTCTGCTTCGGCTGAATCGGTGGAGTTTTATCAGAACTCTTCTTTCGTTTTGTCTTTTCCCGAAGGACTGTATTTTTGGTGTTCATGGTATTCCCCCATTTCTTTCTACTAAGTTGAGGTTTCAGCCAATTTAAATCACTTAATGTTCCTTTCTTCGCTTTTTGGCCTGCTGGAGAATAATCGGGCGATTTTTACGTGATTTAGGCCCTTTTTGTTATTTTTGGCCCGAATTACCCCGTAATTCTGCATCGCTGGTACATTTTCCACCGGGGAGTTAGGCATCGGGCGGGGAATTTCACCCCACTTAAAGAATGAATTTACGCATGAGTTTCCGATCGAACCTGATCGCTTATATGGCTGTCGTAATCTGTGTACCTCGCAACTGTTTTTTGTATAGGCGAACTTCTAATTTCCAAAAACTGTATTTTCCACGCACGGGGAGAGTAAAGGAGATTGTGATATGAAAATGTCCAGGTATCTCTATACGTTTCTCATCATAACCGCGATGCTGACCGTGCTGATCACCGGATGTAATATGGTAATGGAGCGACGCGCAAGCAGGAGCCCGGATGATCCCCAGGTAAATACCCGTGAGGAGGAACCGGCGGATGAAGGCGCTATAAGCTACCAGCGTGCTCCAGGGCCACTTACTGGCGAGCTGGGTGCGGGAATTGCAGCCGGTCCGATGGATGGCATCCAGTCGTATCCTTCAGGTGGAAATGCGCTTCCCAATGATGAGCCATATGACCTTACATTTTTTGAAAATTACGGTGTGAATCCGTTCATCGCGACCGAGGACGAGCCGTTCTCGACCTTCGCGATGGATGTCGACACAGCCTCGTACACTATCGCGAGAAGGTTCATAATGGACGGGAACCTTCCCGATCCGGATTCGGTCAGGACGGAGGAGTTCATCAATTACTTCGATCAGTATTACCTCGATCCGGAGGACGGGCATATGTTCGGTTTCACGCTCGAGGGTGCGGAATCGGAGTTCGGCCGTCCGAACTATCATCTATTAAGAATAGGTATCAAATCACGGGTTGTGGAGCCGGATGAGCGTCCCGCCGCGAACATGGTGTTCGTCGTGGATATCTCAGGATCGATGGACCGTCAGGACCGTCTCGAACAGGTCAAGCGATGCCTGAGGCTGCTTGCCGAAAATCTCAGGTCGCAGGACCGTGTCGGGCTTGTGGTCTACGGATCGAACGGACGTGTTATTTCGGAGCTTACCCGAAATCATGACGCGATCCTCAACGCGATCAGCGAGCTTCGACCGGGTGGATCGACAAACGCGAACGAGGGCCTCACACTTGCATATGACTTGGCGCGTGAAAATTACGATTCCGAGAGAATTAACAGGATAATCCTCTGTTCGGACGGGGTCGCGAATGTGGGACTGACCGATGCGGACTCTATTCTGGAGCAGGTCAAGCAGGATGCGCTCGATGGGATCACCCTCACGGCCCTCGGCTTCGGAATGGGTAATTACAATGATGTCCTCATGGAGAAACTCGCGAACCATGGTGACGGGTGCTATTACTATATAGATTCCGACGAAGAGGCCGACAGGCTGTTCGAGGATGGCGCAGTCGATCTCCTGATGACCATCGCGAGCGACGCGAAGATCCAGGTCGAGTTCAGCGAGGATGCGGTCGATCGCTACCGGCTGATCGGTTACGAGAACCGTCGTCTCGATACCGAAGATTTTATGGATGACACGGTGGATGCGGGCGAAGTCGGTCCGGGAGTGGCGGTTTCGGCGATTTACGAGGTCAGGGTCAGGGATGATGTCCAGGATGACCCGGACGAGCTTCTCGCGACGGTTCGTGTCCGCTACGAAAATGTCGAGACGAGGGAAGTCGAGATGGACGAGGCCGAGGTCCATGTCGGGAATGTCTTAAGACCGTTCGGTGAATCAAGCAGGATGTTCCAGTTTGTCGCGGGAGTGGCGGAATTCGGGGAGCTTCTGAAGGGATCGTACTGGGCGGAGGATGGCAGCTACGAGTCCGTCCTGGAAACGGTCGAAAACCTCGCGGTGAATGACGTCGAAAGGGAGTTTATCGACCTTGTCGAGCGGACAATCGAGCTCGATGCGCGTACGGGCGGATAGAAATAGATAAACCTCAGGTTCAAAATAGAATTTCCAACGGGGCCCGGAAGGGTCCTTTTTTTTTAATTACCCGGAAAATTTCCGAAATTTTATCAATTTATCCTGATACCCTATTGACAAAATGGTGATGGCGTGGTAAAAAACAATTAAACAACATGCTGCGATGATATATTCTCCCTGAATCGAATGCTCGTATCCGCACCCGATCATTCGTAATCATAAATCTTGTCGACCAGGGAGGAAGATATGAATCGCCTGTATCTGTTACTAGTAAAAGTTCTTATTGTCGTTCTTGCTATCGCCGGATGTTCAGGTTCAACTGAAAACCCGGTTAATCCCTCTTCTCAATCCGGCTCATCTCCAGGATTAACATTGGATAACCCCACTGCCCGGGGGGCAGGGGCGCATACCCATTTATGGGGTTACTACGACCTTTACTTCGATCTCGGGTCGAAGTCCATCGATGCCGTCCCCAACCGTGATGTCATGTACGCGGCAAACGTCGTTCAGATCCTCAATTCAAACCTCGCAAACCTTGAGATCAACGTTAACGACACTCCGGTTGGGGACTCATGGGTGGATGCCGATTTCGACGTGACCCTTAATCACCCGCTTCCGGGCATGCCGGAATATAACGGTTACGACGTGCGCGGAATTTTTGTCGGCACAGGCTCATCGGCTCTCCATTATGGAAACGGTCTGAGGATCGCATCCCCTATGTACGACCAGATCATGACGAATCCTGACGGTTACACGAGATGGTTCAATCCGATAGAGTTCGGTACATCCGGTGTGCTCGGTTTTACCAAGGGGACCTTCCAGACCAAGAATTATAATCCGAACTGTGTAATCAATCCCTACAAGATCTTCGCCGATGAGCTTGATGTGGATGACGATGTCTGCGAATGGCTTGCGGCCAATCCCGATACCAGGGCGGTGTTTACATCGGGATCGTTCAATACCCGCAACTACTACATTCACTTTCCGATGCCGTCACCGGGAGCGAATTACGGCTACGCGGTGCTGGCGGCATGGGAGGGCGAGGAGGAGGAGTATCATCCCGCCAACGCACCCGAAATACTTGCGTGCGATGTGGTTGATAACTTCGATGAAGCGTCGGCCGACAAGGTAGACCTGTCGATCGACTTCAGTTTCTACGGCTGGGGTGACCTCCCTTCGGGTGTTTTCGTCGATTCGGACGCGTGGTACGAGCCGTATGACATAACCGAAATCATGCAGGCGAAGGCCGCGGGCGAGAATTACGCGATGTGGCACGTCGATGTTCCCGTCGCCCAGACAGGACCTTTGGGAAACGGGTACTGGTTGATCGCCGAATTCGATGAGTACGACTATTCAAACGATTACGGAGTCCATAACAGTGCGGAGGATGATACGCTTGCGAGTTTCTTCCGTTTCCATACTGAAATTGAGGAACCGCTGCCGGGCTGGGCAGCCGGGTTTGCAGATGACACAGCATTCGATGTTGCGGTTGATGGTAACGGAAACACCTTTGTGTCCGGATACGATGGTTATATCAGCAAGTACGCGCCCGATGGTGAAAAGGAGTGGACTGTGTTCGCAAGTAATTACCGTTTGCAGATCGGTGTTGATGCGGCAGGTTACATATACTCCAACGACAATTATTTTGTCTCGAAGTTCAGTCCGGATGGTGAACGAATATGGGGAATAAATGAAATTGAAAGCAATGTTTACGGTTACGATCGTGCGTTTGCGGTTGACAAGTATGGAAACTCATACGTCGGCGGGCAGAATTTGAGTATCTACAATGAGGAATGGGAATTCACTGGCTCAGGCGGGGCATTTATTATCTCATTCGACACTGACGGCAATTTACGCTGGGCAAGAAGGGTGGGAGGAAATTATGGTGGATCATACGGTCCGCAGGGTCATGCGATAGCGATTGCGGATAACGGACATGTGTTTATGTCCGGTTGTTTCGACGGTTCCAAATTCGATGCGGGAGATGGTAATGCGATTATAAGCAATGGGTCGCGTGACGCATACGTAACTGCATGGGATACGGATGGAACAATTCTGTGGGCGCAGGTTGTTGGTGGTTCATATTTCGATGAAAGCAGGGCGATAGGTGCCGACAACCAGTATGTCTACTTAATGGGATCGTTCAACAGCGCGGATTTCGATCCGGGAGATGGATCATCGATCGCATCGAAGGGCTGGCTCGATATCTTCATTACAGCGTTCGATCATGAGGGGAATTTCGCGTGGACGAGGCGTATGGGTGGTACAGATGAGGACCGTATCTGGGGTGGAGGCGCGTC
>Ga0272443_10002110_pt1 | contig 26368 bp, 22 predicted proteins | sample SSMAcet12_FD_193581 | JGI IMG/M metagenome (GOLD analysis project Ga0272443, IMG submission 193581) | Marine sediment archaeal communities from Little Sippewissett salt marsh, Falmouth, MA, United States - SSM-Acet-12 | ecosystem: Environmental > Aquatic > Marine > Wetlands > Sediment ... | reverse complement strand
AGCCGACGCCCACTATCACGCCAACACCCACCCTGGACCCGGAGGCGACGCCTTCCCCAACCCCAACCCAGACGCCAACCAATGACGAAGCGAACTAAAGGGACCTATCACCTGATCTCCTTGGGCTGCCCCAAGAATCTGGTCGATTCGGAGTCGATGGCAGAGCTGCTCAACCATGAAGGTCTGACTCCGGTTGAAATTCCCGAAGACGCCGAATTCCTGATTGTCAACACCTGTGGATTTCTGCAGGCCGCCCGTGATGAGGCCATCGGTGTACTGACCGACCTCGCCAATGAGAAAATGGTCTGGCAAAAGCTCATTGCGGCCGGCTGCATGACGGAGAACTATCGTCAGGAAATCATCGATTCAGTCCCTGGAATCGACGGCCTGTTAGGCACTCGCCGCTGGATGGACATCATGGATGTCATCCGCCAACTGGAAAAAGAACGCCAGCACCTTCCCTACACCCATTTCCCCGCTGCACCCACCGTAGGCCAGGATGAGAAAGGTGCGCACCGAGCCGCCATTCAGGGCGGCAGCGCTTACCTCAAGATCGCGGATGGCTGCCGGAGGGCCTGCGCCTATTGCACCATCCCGCTCATCAAAGGCACGCTGGTCAGCCGGACGATGGAAAAGATCAAGGACGATGCCCGGGCCTTGGCGGACATGGGCATTCAGGAAATCGTTCTAATCGCCCAGGACGTGACGGATTATGGCCATGACTTCCAGATGAAAGACGGCCTCACGACCCTGTTGGAGAACCTCATCAAAGTTGTCCCGGATGCCCCCTGGATCCGATTGCTCTATACCTTTCCGGGCTATGTCACCCGGCCGCTGATAGATATGATGGCCTCCGAGCCTCAGATCATCCCTTATCTGGATATGCCCCTCCAGCATGCCGATCCACGAATCCTGAAATCCATGCAACGTCCCAGCCGGATGGACACTGTCCGTGAGACACTTTTCACCATCCGTGAAAAGCTGCCTGAAGTTGCCCTGCGGACAACATTCATCGTGGGTTACCCTGGGGAGGATGACGCGGCCTTTGCAAACCTGGTCGAATTCACCCGTGAAATGCAATTTGATCACATGGGGGCTTTCACCTACTCCTTTGAGAAAGGCGCTCCTGCCGAACCGCTGGGCGATCCCATCTCAGAAGACCTCAAAGCGGAACGGTTGGAAACCCTGATGCAGGCTCAGGCGGAGATCTCATTCACCCGCAATCAGCAGTTCATCGGCAAGGTGCTGGATGTTCTGGTGGAAGGGGTGGATGAGGAAAACCAGATTGCCATTGGCCGGTCCTACCGGGATGCGCCTGAAATTGATGGACTGGTGTTCATTGAGGGTCTGGCACCCGTCGGTGAAATGGTGCCGGTACAAATCAACAGCGCTCTCACGCATGACCTGGTAGGGACAGTATTCGACCGGAAGGCGCAGTAAAACCTCCTCCGACTAATTTTGGAAACCTGAGAAAATTAGAGTTCAAAAACAGCGACTCGAGTGGAGTCGCTGTCTATTTGTATTCAAATCCCGAAGAATTTACGGTGTTGGTGTGATTGTAGGTGTGGGCGTGGACTCCACCGTTGGTTCTTCTGTGGTCGTTTCCGGGGTTGTTTCAGTCGTGGGACCCGGGGTTTCGGTTGGCGGATGCTGCGCTTCCCAGCACTTATCCGAGACAAATTGAGCTGTGGGTTGAACCAGTGGATCGGATGCAATTTCAAAAGCCATGTCAAAATACCTCTGGGCCTGGCACCACTTCTCTTCACCTGCCAACTGATTGGCATATCCAATCAATCCCTGACGATAGCGTTCCGTCGCGGTCATCCCCGTGCCGTCCCGCAAATTGGGGAAGTTCACATAGACCTGTTCAAAGTAGTAAATCACCTGCTCCCAATTCACATCCCAATAGCTGGCGCCAGTGATATAGTACCGCGCCCAGGATCGATAGCTTTCGGCCGCGGAATCCAGAGGGGCGAATTGTTCCGCCAGAGTCAGGTCATAAATCCCCGGCTCAAGGCTGCCTTCCAACAGGATTTTATTTACACCGCGATTCCGCAAAGCGATATAGAACATCCCGTCCACCTCAACCGCCCGATAAGTCAAAGTCTTCTCACGCAGCGCTTCCAGTGCCTGGATCGCCTCATCCCACGATTCTGCAGCGATGTATCCCTGAGCAGTTGTGAAAAGTTCTTCTTCCCCACGCAAATCGGGTGTTGGCGTCATCGTCGGTTCACTGGGGGTCGCAGTTACCGACATCGCCAAAGCCTCTTCATCCAGCACCAGTAACACATGGCTGTAGAGCGGCCCAATCACGGCCAGTTCATCATCGGTCAGGTAGGAGCCCATCTCATCCAAAATCCAATCCAGACGGGTCTTTGCCACCTCATAGCGTCCCTCGTCAATGTCCGTCTGTGCCAGTTCAAGCTGAGAAGCAATCTTTGGTGCGGCCTGTGCTTCGGCCAGGGCCACCCGGTCATTGATCCCGCGCGGGATGCCCAAAGCTGCGCCAGCCAGGACAATCAACAAAGCGATCAGAATCCCCATTAAATACCAGGAGGATCGACGCTGAAAAAATTTCTTCTTGTCTTTTTTCTTTTTATTTGCAGGGACGGGTTGCGTCACCTCAGGTTTATTTTCAGTCATAGCGGAGATTATACCTTAATCCAATTTAGAGTTGTACAAGAAGGCGCAGGTCTTTCCAGATCGGCACGGCAGCCACCAGCACACCCGCCGCGGCGCCTCCGATTGCCAGAAAGATAGCCGGAATGGACAACCCCAGCCCCTGATAGATCAGCCAGGTCACCGCCCCGCCCAGAGCCGCGCCAGCGACGCTGCGCAGAAGGGTTTTTCCAAAGTGAAACGGCTCCGGCATTTTCCGATTGAGTAGGATCACCAGGATCAGCGCCTGAATACTATACGAAAGTGAATTTGCCAGGGCAATGCCCCCAGCGGCCAGCGGCCCCATCAGCCCAACGGCGAGTCCGATATAGACCGCCAGGCCGACGAAGGACACTATCATCGGCACAGCGGCATTTTGTTTGGCGTAGAACGACCTGACGCCCACTTCCACGATGCTGTGGCCCAGCAGGCCAATCATATACCCCTGGGTAGCCCAGAGGATCATCTGCGCGCCTTCCAGTGAGAAGCCAAAGGCTACCTGGATCAGCGGCAGGCTCACCAGCGAGATAATCACTGTAATCGGCAGGGACAAAGCGATCATCACCCGCAGCGATCGTTCAATCGTATCCCTGAAGGCCTGCTGTTCATCTTCCGCCGCCAGGTTGGCCAGCGTGGGCAGCAGGGCCGTCGCAATCGCCGTTCCCATCAGCGTTTCCGGCACCTGCTGGATCCACCAGCCATAGCTCAGGGCCGTCACGGAGCCGGTCACCAGACGGGATGCGAGGTTATCCCTGGCTAAGAAGATCAACTGGATAAACACCATACTGACCAGGCGGGGTCCCATCAGCCGCAGAACCTCTTTCATGTGATCGTCCTTGAAATTGATGCGCGGAGTCCAGTGGAAGCGGTACTTGATCAGTCCGGGCACCTGGATCAGCAGGTGCAATGCGGCCCCAATGATCACCCCATAGACCAGTCCCTGAATGCCCAGCCCAAAGGCGGGCAACTGTACCCCGCCCAAAACCAGTCCCTCCTTGGGGGCCAGGATGACCGCGCCGAAGATCTGTCCCAGGTCGTAAACCAGAGGTGCAATGGCCGGCAGCAGGAAGTGCTGGTTGGCCTGCAATCCCGCCATCACCAAACCGCTGATCGAAAAAATCAGGGTTGAGATCAGGTTCATCCGCATCAGCTGGATGGCCAGGTCCTGCTGCTCGGGAGAGAAACCCGGCGCAATCCCCAGTTGTCCGCGCACCAAGGGTCCCGCCAGGAGTGCAATCACAATCGCCAGCCCTCCGGTGACCAAAAAGGCCAGGTTGGCGACCTGCGAGAACAGCCGCCAGGCCGCCTCCCGCCCCTCTTTGGAGAGGGTTGCGCTCAGCACCGGAATGAAAGCAATCGCCAGCGCACCGCCAGAGATCAGGGCAAAAAGCAGGTCAGGCAAATTGTTGGCCGCGTTGAAAACATCCAACTCTTCCGAAAGTCCAAATTGACGGCCGATGATGATGGTACGCAGAACCCCCATGAGCTTATCCACCCCAAAAAACACGGCGAGCAATAATGAAATCTGCGTCAACCGACTGGTTTTCTTCATTATTTTCCTTTCCAATTTTATAGCTTCGTTGCCCTGATTATGCCATAATCACCCCACTCTGACCAGTTGCGCCACCTTCCTCATCCCCACCGGTTGGCGGGAATGTTACAATTAGACCAATGAATAAAAATATTAAAACCGGAAAACTCAATATTGTCGCCACACCCATTGGCAATCCCAAGGACATCACACTGCGCGCCCTCGAAATCCTTAAAAAGGTCGATGTCGTGATCTGTGAGGAATATCGTCAGGGCAGCAAGCTGCTGCACCAACTGGGTGTTGAGAATGAACTGATCCCTCTCAACGAGCATAACGAAGCCGAGGAAGCGCAAAACATCCTCGTGCGACTCGCCAAGGGTGAGACAATGGCGATCATCTCCGACGCGGGCACGCCGGTCTTTGCGGACCCTGGCCAGCGATTGTTGGAACTACTTTATCAATCCGGTATTCCCGTTTCCCCGATTCCTGGCCCGGCCTCGCTGATGGCCGCGCTTTCCCTCTGTGACTTCCCGATCACACGCTTCGTGTTCGCCGGTTTCCCGCCGCGCAAGACTGAACTGCGCGAGAAATTCCTATCCGATTATAAGTCCACGCATGTCCCGCTGATCTTGATGGACACCCCCTACCGGCTGACCAAGCTGCTGGAGGAAGTGCAATCCGTCTTTGGAAAAAACCAGCAAATCCTGCTGGCCTGTGATATGACCCTGAAAAAAGAAGGCATCTACCGGGGGGCTGTCAGCGATATCCTCCCCAAGGTGGCCGGGCAGAAACGCGAATTCATCCTGATCCTCAACCTGAACCGGCGGAGGCGCAGATAAATGATGACCCTCAAGACGCTTTCCATCCGGGATAAAACCCTTCCCCTGCCGATTTTCCTACCGGATGCCACCCTTGGTTACGTCCGGGCGGTGGATTCGCAAGACCTTTTAGGCGTGAACATTCAGGCGCTGGTGATGAACACCTTCCACCTGATGCAGAAACCCGGATCCAGCACCATCCAGGCCTTCAATGGGCTGCATCGCTTCGCCGATTGGCCCGGCCTGATCATCACCGATTCAGGCGGCTTTCAGGCCTATTCCCTGATCCACCAGAACACCCAGTACGGTTCACTGACCGACAAAGGCATCCTCTTTCGACCGGAAGGCAAGAATCGCAAGTTCATCCTCTCACCGGAAAAGAGCGTCCAATTACAGGTCAGCTATGACACGGATGTGGTGATCTGTCTGGATGATTGCACCCACGTGGATGCGCCCCGCGAGGAACAGGAGCTTTCCGTCCGGCGCACCCTCGATTGGGCCAAACGCTGCAAAGCCGAATACACCCGCCAGATGGAACAACGCCAGGTTAACCCTGCGGACCGTCCCCTGATCTTTGGGGTGATCCAGGGCGGCGGCCACCCGGACCTGCGCCGGAAATGTGCTGAAGGCCTGCTGGAGATCGGCTTTGATGGCTATGGTTACGGCGGCTGGCCGCTGGATGGCAAAGGCAATCTGCTGGAGGACATCGTCGGACTGACCCGGGAACTGGTGCCGGAGCACCTTCCCATGCACGCCCTGGGGATCGGGCACCCCCTCAACCTGGTAAAGACCTACCAGCTGGGCTATGAAATTTTCGACTGCGCTCTGCCCACACGAGATGCCCGTCACGGCCGCCTGATGCGCTTCACGGTGGCACCGGATGAGCCTCTGACGGGTGAAGATTGGCTTGAGTTTGTCTATATTTCCGACAAGAAGCACATCAAGGACACCCGGCCCATCTCTGAACATTGCGACTGCCCCGTCTGCAGTCATTATTCATTGGGCTACCTCCATCACCTCTTCAAGACCGGGAACTGGCTCTATCAGCGCCTGGCAACCCTACATAACCTGCGCTTCATGACCCAACTGACTGAACGGCTGGCAAACCATGCCGGATAACGCCCAGGTGGAAGCGCTGGTGGAGGCCGTGCAGGCTAACCGGAAATATGCCAACATCACGACCAGCCTGGTAAGTCGGCTCTGCCAAAGCGCTCTGGCGCGCGGCCTCAGCGGTAAAGCCGCAGTGAAAGAAGTCCGCAATAAACTCCACCAGGTGGGCGGCGCGTATTTCAAACATACCCCGGACTATGCTTCCGCTCTTTTGGAACTGGCGGAATTACCAACTGACCTCCAAACCCCCGAAGTTAAAGCCTTTTGCCAGACCCAGATGCAATCCCATGCCTCCACGGCGGAGCGTATTTCGATCCTGCCCCAATTCTTCCAGACCTGTCTGGCCCCGATCGGACCAATCACCAGCGTGCTCGACCTGGCCTGCGGTCTGAATCCCCTGGCCTTGCCCTGGATGCCCGTAACTGAAAGCCTTACTTATCAAGCCTGCGACATCTATACGGACATGGTCCATTTTGTCGATGCCTTCCTGCAACACTTCTCAGCCAAAAGCCTGGCCACCACCTGTGACCTCGTTGCCGGCCCACTGCAGACGCCCGTGCAGGTAGCATTCATGCTCAAGACCATCCCCTGCCTTGAACAGGTGAATAAGCAGATAGGCCTATCGCTGCTGGAACAGATCCAGGCGGCGCACATCCTGGTCAGCTTTCCGGCCAAAAGCCTGGGCGGCCGTAATAAGGGTATGCCGGATTTCTACCGGGATCATTTTTACGCGTTGATCGAAGGCCAGCCCTGGCAGGTGCAGGAATTCAGCTTCCCAACCGAAATCGCCTTCCTGGTGACCAAATGAACCTGACGCCCGAAGATCGCAGCCGCCTGCTGGAACGGGTGCTGACCGCCCACAAATACCGGGAGTCCGGGCTGAACCCCCGGACCGTGCTGGACCTGATCGACCAGGAAGCCTCCCGCCAAACCTCGGAAAAAGCACTTTACAAAGCCGTCCGCCGGAAACTGCATAACATCGTGGCACCCTATCTCGGCGACCCAGACTACACCGTCCTGACCGAAAAGCTGGATGCTCTCCAAGCGCCCACGCTTAACTCGCCGGAACTGCGCGCGACCTGTCTCGAAGCGCTCAGCGCCCATGCCTCCACGGCAGAACGTCTGCCAAAGCAAGAGGCCTTCTATCAGCGCTTATTCGAGGCCATCGGCCAGCCCGCCACAATTTTGGACCTGGCCTGCGCGCTGCATCCGCTGGCCTTCCCATGGATGGGCTTGCCCCGCTCAACCGCCTATCATGCCTATGATATCATCCAGCCCCGGGTGGATTTCATCAATCACTTTTTTGAAACTATAGGGCTGTCACCGCTGGCGGAGAATCGGGATATTCTGGTGTCCCCACCCGAGATCCATGCCGACCTGGGGATCTTTTTCAAGGAAGCCCACCGCTTTGAGAAGCGCCAGCCGGGCTGCAACCGGGATTTCTGGACCAGTCTCAATGTGGACACGCTGGCGGTCTCCCTGCCCACCCAAAACCTGGCGGGCACGCACAGTCTGCTGGACCTCCACCGCCAACTGGTGGAAGCCAATATGGCGCCGGGCAGAATCCGAGAAGAATTGATCTTTGAAAAAGAAGTGGTTTTCCTGATTGACCATCCGGGGAGGCAATAGTGGCAGAGAGATCCAAACTTCGCGCCAGCCTGGAACGTTTCTCCGCTATCCTGAACGATCAGGATATTGAACAGATCCTCGCCATTCAGGATCAGCCCCTCCCCATCGGAGTCCGCATCAACCCGCTCAAAGCCAACCCTGCCCAGACGATCCGGGCCCTCTCGGCACGCTACGGCTGGCAGTTTTCACCCATCCCGTTCTGCGAGAATGGCTGGGTCATCCATTCCTCTGAGAGATCGCCCGGCACGACCATTGAGCATAAAATGGGTCAGTATTACCTGCAGGATGCCGCCTCAATGGTGCCGGTCAGCCTGTTCGATATGGACATTTCCCAGCCGCTGGTGCTGGATATGGCCGCCTCGCCCGGCGGTAAAACCACCCACCTGATCGACCGGACAGGCGACAGGGGCTTCATCCTTGCCAATGACGGCAGCAAGGGCCGCATCCCGGCCCTGCGTGCGGTGCTGGCCAACTGGGGCGGTGCGAATATCGCCATCACCAACTACCCCGGCGAATCCTTCGGGACCTGGTTCCCTGAGACTTTCGACCGGGTCCTGCTGGATGCACCCTGCAGCATGGAGAACCTCCGGCCAACCGAAAACCGCCCCATACGGGAAACAACCACAGACGAACGCCTGCGGCTTCACGAGCGCCAGCTCCAGCTGCTCATCAGCGGGCTGACCAGCCTCAAAATCGGCGGACAAATGGTCTATGCCACCTGCTCGCTGGCCCCGGAAGAGGATGAGATGGTGGTCAATGCTGCTTTGGTTCAATTTCCAAATGCGCTGCAGATCGAAGATGTATCCCACCGTTTCCAGTTTCACACGCCGGGGATCACCGCTTTCGGATCGGAACGCTTTGACCCTTCCCTGGCCCATGCTCTGCGGCTCTGGCCCCACCTGACGGGCATGTCCGGTTTCTTCACCGTGCTGATCACCAAGACGGAGTCGATTCCGGTTGAAAGGCAAACACCCCCAAGCAGGAACTTGAGTCGGACAGGTTTATCTATATTGAGTGAGCCAAATCTGCAAATACTGGAAGAGGAACTTCAGGCAGCTTTCGGCCTATCATTGAAATCCGTTCTGGAACAATTCAACCTCCAGCCTTGCCAGCGCAATCAGCAGCTTTTCCTGATCCCTGCGGCCTATCTGGACCGTTTTCAGGAACTGCCCTATGAATATATTGGGATGCCTTTGGGGAAATGGATCAATGAGCGATTTGAACCCTCAGCGGAATTCATCAGTCGCTTTGGCCGCGTGTTCACCAGGGGGGTCATCATGATCGCACCGGAGCAGGTAGATCAATGGATTGCCGGCCGCGATATCCGCAACCCGCAAATCAAAGACTCCCCTCAGGGCCAATATGTGCTCGTAACCGATTTGGATGGGCGAAATCTGGGCCTGGGTAAGCTCTTACCCAAACGCCTGCGAAATATGCTGCCCCGCTGACCCGTTCAGGCGTGAAATGAATTCCTGGGTTCCATTGACTCGGTCCGTGTAATACCCCCGATATTCCTCCGGCAATAGCCGGGCAATTTCAATCATGATCTCGTCGGCCACTTCCTGCAGGATGCTTTTTTCTCTTGCGTGTCCATTCAGATCAAGCTGGAAGGGCTCACCAACCCTGATCGCCATTGGTGTTCTTCGCAGCTTCTTGAGGTTGGCCGGAAAAGTCTCATGCCCGTAATAAACCACCGGCAGGATCGGAACGCCGGCTTTCATCGCCAGCATCGCGATGCCGGGCTTGGCCTGGATCAGATGGCCGTCCCGTGTGCGGGTGCCTTCCGGTGCCACAGCCAAAATCTTCCCGTTATTGAGGGCCTCCTGGGCCGCTCTGAAAGCTGTGAAATCGGCAATTTCCCGATCAATCGGGATGCCTTCCCAGACATTGAACAGGAAACGCAAAAAAGCATTATCCCAGGTCTCTTTTTTCACCAATCCGGTCGTGGGCCGCGGGTACATGAGGGAAATGATCACCGGCGCATCCAGCGAGTTGATGTGGTTGACCACCACCAATAAAGGCCCCGTGCTTGGCACCTTATCCAATTCCGACTTGTCGATCTTTAAAATAACACTCACCAGGAATCGGACGATGACATTGACAAGATATCTCATAATCATCTGTTCACCCGCATATCATCTGGAGCTGCTGCTTGAGGATCGACACTTCCAGTTCCGTCCCCGCCTCGCAGATCGTCTCACCATCTGCGTGCACGGGCAGTGAACCAGAAAGCGCGGTGATGGTCACATGCTGGCTTTGCGGCATCTTGGTGGCCGGGTGTTCGCTCTGTGTCCCGCTCATCACTTTCGGGAAGAGATTCAACACTTCCTTTCGGCTGATCCCTTCCACAATGCAGAGATTCAACAAACCATCGTCCTGCTCGGAATCCGGCGCAAACATGAAAGATCCACCCATCCGCCGTCCATTCATCAGAGAAACCAACAGGCAGGTCTGTTCAATGGTCTCATCGTCCAAAACAATCCGTAAAAGCGGTGCATGGAAATACAGGAAAATGGTTTTGACCGCTGCAATCAGGTAAGCGGGAATGCCGTTGATAAATTTAGGAAGTTTTGCGGCTTCAAAGCCAACAATTGTATCAAACCCGATCCCAACGCCGTTGCCAAAATAGCGGCCTTCAGGATAATCGCCCCCCCTGACCCAGCCGATATCAATCTTGCGGGTCTTCGCCCCTGCCAGAATGTTGCAGGCCGCTTCCAGATCCTGCGGTGTGCCCATCCCAAACGAGAAGTCATTTCCCCTTCCCGTGGGTAAAACCGCCAGGTTGGCACTGAGGTTTCCGGCTTTGGCAGCCTGCATCAGGCCGTTGATCACCTCATTGGCAGTGCCATCACCGCCCACAGCCACTACAGTCTGATAACCGTTGGAACCGGCATCCTTTGCCAATTGGATGGCATGGCCGGGATATTCGGTCAGGATGATGTCGTAATCCAGTCCAAGCGCGTTGAGAAATGTCTCTATTTCGGGAATGGCTTTCAGGGCAGAGCCCCTCCCCGCCAGCGGGTTAACGATCAAGCAGTATTTATGCACGAATTATCTCCCAGGCTTATATTCACACTATATCTAACCCATAATATGAATTATAGTTTCTTAATAAAATTCAATTCTTCTTTTCAACAGGTATCGGATTTTCAATCAAATGAAGGACCAAACCCGGAAAGAGAATTGCTGCAGTCTCCATCCTGAGGATACGGTCCCCCAATGAAATCACCTGGCAGCCGCCGTTTCGGGCGTCCTGGACTTCTTCCTCCGAAAAGCCGCCTTCCGGGCCAACAAACAGCCGAATTTGTCTGCCAGAGAATTTTCCCAGTACCCCACTGAGGTCTGAGGTCTCCGGGTCAGCCTCTTCCCAGGCCAACAGGAAAAGGGTTTCACCAGGCTTTTCTTCATCCATCAAATCCTTCAATGGAACCGGCGCTTCCAAACGGGGCAGCTTTCCGCGCCCGGATTGTTCCGCAGCTTCTCTGATGATGTTCTCCCAGCGATCTCGGCGTTTTGGCTTCAACTCGCGGGATTGCACCAGGGTGCGGGAGGAAATGAAAGGCCTGAAAACACTCACGCCCACCTCGGTCCCTTTTTGCAGCACCCATTCCACCTTATCACGATGCGAAAGCCCCACACAAAGCTCAATCTGGACTACGGGCTCTCCCTTTGCAGTTGAGGAATCCATGATCCGCCCCTGCACGGTCTTTGCGGCAGGGTCAATATCCAGCGCTGTACGGTAAACGCTGCCGGAATTATCCAGCACAGCCACCAAATCGCCATCCTTCAACCGAAGGACATGGATAATCTGATGACTGAGGTCCTGAGGAAACCGGACCTGCTTGCCTTTTATATCTTGCGGCTGGACAAAGAAACGATTCATATCACGGTATACTTACAACATTCATATTTGGAGTTAGTTAATGGACACAAAAAAGAATTCTACACCAACAACACAATTCAAGTATCTCGATATTATCACAATTGTCTTCGTTTTGGTCCTTGTCCTCAGCAATATCGCCTCATCAGCCAAAATTATCGACTGGGGCATCAGCCTGGGCCGCATCCAGCTCAGCTTTGACGCCGGAACAATCCTCTTCCCCATCAGTTACATCTTCGGCGACGTGCTCACCGAGGTCTACGGCTATAAACGCTCCCGCAGGATCATCTGGCTCGGGTTCGGTGCGCTGATCTTTAGTGCCCTCGTCTTCCGTCTCGTCCAGATCCTCCCCGGTGAGGCTGTTTGGGAAGCGGATGTCGGACAGCAGACTTATGACCTTGTGCTGGGCAGCATGAGCACCGGCGGAATCGCCGTCGCCAGCCTGGCGGGTTTCTTTGCCGGATCATTCTCAAATGCCATCATCATGGCACTGATGAAACTGCTTACCAAAGGGAAATATCTCTGGATGCGCACCATTGGCAGCACGATTATCGGCGAAGGGATGGATACCTTCACCTTCATCCTGGTCGCTTCTGCGCTGGGTGTCTTTCCGTGGGAAATATTCTGGAGCCTGACCGTCACCAATTACATTTTCAAGGTCGGTGTGGAAGCTCTGATGACGCCTGTGACCTATTGGGTGGTCAATCGTCTCAAGAAAACCGAAGGGGTGGATGTCTTTGATAAGGATACCAAATTCTCCCCCTTCATTTTCAAATAAAAGTCAATCTCGTTTGCCTTCAATAACCACGGTGTATTCACCCCGTGGTTTTTCTTTTTTAACTTGCTCCAAAAGCTCGCTGAGCAATCCCCTGGTGACGGTTTCAAACTTCTTAGTCAGATCGTTGGCAATGGCCGCCGGCCGGTCCCCCAACACCTCCAGGGCGTCTTCCAGAAAGGCCTCAATCCGGTAAGTGCTCTCATAAAAAACCTGGGTATGCGTCGATTCCGCATCCGCCGCAAGGAATCGCTTTCTTGCCCCGGATTTACGCGGCGGAAAGCCTTTGAAAGTAAAACTATGTGCCGGCAAACCGGCAAGCGTCAAAGCCATCACCACGGCAGATGCGCCAGGAATGGCCGTCACAGGAATCTCGTTTTCAATGGCAGCCCTGACCAGGCTGTAACCGGGATCGGAGATCACCGGCGTTCCGGCATCGGTGACCACCGCGATGGATTGCCCTTCCAACAGCAGGGCAATCAGCTTGGGAACTGTTTTTTCCTCATTGAAAGCATGGTAACTTTTCTGAGGCTTGTGGATATCATAATGTTTCAACAGGATGGAAGTCTTGCGGGTATCCTCTGAGGCAATCAGATCCACTTTACGCAGCACTTCCAGAGCGCGCAGGCTGATATCCCCCAGATTTCCAATCGGCGTCGCCACAAGATACAGCATCTCAGGCCCCACCCTCAAGAAAGGCTTGAATCTCGGCAGCAGCCTGTCGGTTATCAATGAATTGCACTGCGCTCATCCCCAACTCTCGCGCAGCTTCGACATTAGGCAGATAATCATCCAGAAAAAGGGAGGTCTCAGGACTGGCGTTGAGGCGGGCCAGCGTAATCTCGTAAATCGCCGGGTCCGGCTTAATCACACCTTCTTCCGCTGAAATGACAATCTCCTCGACGTATTTATCCAGTCCAAAAGCGTCCACCATCAGGCTGCGGGTCTGATTGCCGGCATTGCTCAGGATGCTGGTCTGGTAGCTTTGATGCAGATCAGCCAGTAATTTGATCATCGGCTGGTTCAATTGTTTTTTAGATGAGGACTGACGTTTAATCTTTTTGACGAGGTTATCGCCGATTTGCAGCTTCTCAATCATCATCTGCCACAACACATCCTCATCCAAATGGCCCAGGCAGATCTCATCCATCAATTCCGATTCGTTGGGGTTTGCCAATATAGCGATAATCTCCGGGTCGTCCTTCAGACCGAATATCTTTCCCCAGCGTTTTAACCAGTCAACATCTGGAGTTTTGAATAATACACCGCCAAAGTCAAAAATAATTGTCTTAATTGTCATACTGCATTGTTCCGTTTCATCCCAATCCATTAATTGGGGTCATTATAACAGGTTTACCTAACCCACCATTGTCCTTGCCCAATTACTCACAAAATCCCGGTCTGCCTGAAAACAGGTAAAATAAACACATTATTAGTTCATATAGGAAGGCAGGAAGGAAAACATGGAGAGAACCGTTCCCACAAGAGCATCGGATGAGATCGATCTTTACCTGCGGACCATTTATTCGCTGCTGCGGTCCACCACCCGTGTGCGCATCCGCACCCTGGAAGAAGTCCATGCCGGGATGAATTCCTCCCTGCACCCCATGGCGAAATCCGCTGAACCGGACATCTCTTCAATGGTCTATGCGGTTCTCAGGCTCCCGGCCTGCATCATAGATGTCAAAGCGGTCCTGCTCGGGCAAAGCGCCACAGTCTTTGAACAATCCGGATTGGAGAATATCGAATCCTGGCAGCCAGTCACCGCCCGCGCCCGGCGACGGCGCTGTTTCTATAACGGCGAGGGCTTGTTGGCTTGCTATATCGCCTCTCGCTCGGACATCGACGATGTGGTCCCCATGTTGACGGCTTTCCAAATTGAGTGGAACAAGATGCACGGCTTCCTTCAGGAGTTGTCGCTACACGAAATCAATACGCTATCTATCGACTCACCGGAAGATATGGAATCGCTGGCTGCCATTCTGCGGATCTCCTTCGATTCGCTTTTCCGTCTGGTGACCATCTGGGGCGAAGATTTTATCCCGATGGTGGTGCGCATCCATGAACAGATCATGGACCTCGAAGTACAGCTCTTCAGCGGCTCGCTTAACGAGTACCGCCGGGCCACCCGCTTTTGGTGGGATAACCTGGAACGCCGTTTCCCGGAGATCACCCAACGGCCGGTCTATTTCATCTCCAGCAACACCCACAGCATCCCCAATCTCCTGTCCGGTTTTGCGCTGACCCAGGAAGAACGCCTGGCCAGTTTTCTGGATAACGGCGGCGATATTGATCTGCTTTCGGAGTGGCAGGACATTAACAAACAAGAAGTCCCTTCCCGGCCGGAAAATTTCCTCTATTACATCCTCAAGAAATATCAGGCCATGCCCGAAGGTAAAGACCTGCTCGAAGCCCAGGCGGAATACGAAAAACAATACGGTATCCATCGCTTCCCCAGCGAGCATGCCTTTGACATTGAAGCGCAGATCATTGAGCTCTCCAAGCTCAACCCGGAAACCATTGATCCCCGCCTCTCACCGGAAGCCTTCGCCGGGCGGCATGCCGATTGGTCCTTCCTGCAGCAAAGCGACGCCCTGGTCCTCAACATCGACTACCCACTCGGTTTGGCCGCGTATACTTTGCTGGTGAAGATTGCCGAACACGCCAGCCCCCTCCTGGGCATCTACGTGATGGGCAAGGCCGCCACGCTCAACGGGCGACGGGGCGATGTGATCATCCCCAATGTCAGCTACGATGAGCATTCTGAAAATACCTACATGTACAGCAACTGTTTCGTTGCCAACAACGTCAGCCCCTACCTGGTGTATGGCACCGTGATGGACAATCAAAAATCCGTCACCGTCCTCGGCACCTACCTCCAAAACGCGCAGGTCATGGAAGTGATCTACCGGGAAGGTTACACGGACATTGAAATGGAAGCCGGGCCCTACCTCTCGGCGGTTTATGAGCTCTATCGTCCCAGCCGGCATCCGGTCAATGAGATTGTCAATCTCTACAACCTGCCCTTCGACCTCGGCATTTTGCACTATGCTTCAGATACCCCCCTGACCAAAGGCGAGAACCTTGGTGCCGGGACGCTGTCCTACTTCGGCGTCGATTCGACTTACGCCACCTCACTGGCCATCCTGCGCCGGATCATGCAGTTGGAGCATGACAGAGTGGGGAAGAAATAGTAGATTCTCAAATCGTAGGTCATGTACCGCGGCGAAGCCGCGTACGTGACAATTCCAATAGATAAAAAAAGGGTGCCCTCTATAATTGAGGGCACCCTGTACATAGTAGTGATGTAGGGGCGGCCCTTGTGGCCGCCCGCTGATGAGTCTATCACCTGCGCTTCGCGGAATCTGACCTACGTCTGGATTTATTAAACGAGAAACCCCTTCCCACCCAATGTTCGGGTAGAAAGGGGGCTTTTCGTTTGTTTTGTTTTTTCTTATCCCAACTGCAACTTCAACCGCTCAGCGGTCTCCTGATACTCCACCAGTTTGGCGCGTTCCTTCTCCACCACGGCAGCAGGGGCTTTTTCAGCAAAGGGGCTGTTCAACAACTTTTCCAGCCGGGTTATCTGTGATTCGGCCTCGGCCAGTTCCTTCGCCAACCGCTCCCGCTCCGCCTCCACATCCACCAGACCGGCCAGGGGGATTGTAATCTCCACCGGTGTGATCACCAGCGTGATCCGGTCCTCAGAGGGTTCCAGCGGATCCTTCACCACAGTCAAGGCCTCGGGGTCTACTCCGGCCAGTGAAATGAAAGTCTGCTTCTGCGCTTCGATCATGGCCAGCTTTTCACCCGCACTGAGTGTGCAGCCGATCTTATGCGCAGGCTGGACCTTATATTCCGCCCGGATATTGCGGATCGCCCGAATCATCTCCTGAATCAGGCTGAAATCCGCCACAGCTTCCGCTTCCCAGCCTTCCATCGGCATGATTTCCGGCCATTTCGCCACGATCAGCGCATCTTCCCAGCCACCTTTCGGTGCCAGAAGGTCAGAGGTCTCCTGACTGGCCTCTTTCAGGTGCCCCCAAAGCTCTTCGGTCACAAAAGGTGTGAAAGGATGCAGATAGCGCAGGCATTTATCCAAAACCCGCACCAAGGTCTGAACCGTGTAGAAAGCCCGGTCGCCGCCCTCGGCAATCTGGTCCTTGGAAATCTCCAGATACCAATCGGCAAACTCACCCCAGAAGAAATCATAAATCTGCCGACCGGCTTCACCGAATTGATACGTCTCAAACAGACGATTGACCGTCTCGGTCAGGGTCTTCAACCGCGCCCAAATCCACGAATCCGCGGCCGTCCATTCCGGTTCGCCCTCGGGCTTGTCCGGGATGGCTTCCATATTATGAATGATGAACCGCCCTGCGTTCCAAAGCTTATTGGCGAAGTTCCGGTTGGCTTCCACCTTCTTGAGGGACAAATTCATATCATTCCCCGGGGTCGATCCCACCAGCAGAGTGAAGCGCAGCGCATCCGTCCCCAGTTCATCCATCACTTCCAGGGGGTCAATCACGTTGTTTTTGGTCTTGCTCATCTTCTGCCCGTTCTCATCCCGAATCAGACCGTGCAGGTAAACGGTGTGGAACGGCGCTTCACCGGTGAACTCCAACCCATCCATGATCATCCGGGCCACCCAGAAGAACAGGATGTCATAGCCGGTTTCCATCACGGAGGTTGGGTAGAAGTACTTGAGGTCCGGGGTCTCATCCGGCCACCCGAGGGTGGAGAAAGGCCACAGCCCCGAAGAGAACCAGGTATCCAGCACATCCGGGTCCTGATGGATGTTTGCGCTTCCGCAGTGGGCGCAGACCGTTGGGTCCTCCCGCGCCACCGTCATCTCCCGGCAGTCATCGCAATACCAAACCGGAATCCGGTGTCCCCACCAGAGCTGGCGGCTGATGCACCAGTCCTGCAGGTTCTCCATCCAGTTGTAATAGACCTTTTTAAACCGCTCAGGAATGATCTCAATCCATCCATCCCGCACGGCTTCCAAGCCGGCCTTGCCCATCTCTTCAATATCAATGAACCACTGGGTAGAGACCATCGGTTCGATGATCTCGCCGCCGCGCTGTGAACGAGGTACCTTCATCATGTAGGGCTCCACTTTGATCACCAGCCCGGCCGCTTCCATATCGGCCCAGAGTTTTTCGCGGGCCTCAAAGCGATCCAGCCCCTCATAAGCGCCGCCCTTTTCATTGATCGTGGCGTCCTTACTCAGAATATTGATCGAATCCAGGTTATGCCGCGCACCGATCTCATTGTCATGCGGGTCATGCGCCGGGGTGATCTTGAGAGCGCCGGTGCCGAACTCCCGGTCCACGTATTCATCCGCGATCACAGGGATCTCCCGGCCCACCATCGGCACAACCACGCTCTTGCCCACCAAATGCCCATAGCGGTCATCCTCGGGGTGTACAGCCACGGCCGTGTCGCCCAGGATCGTCTCGGGCCGGGTGGTTGCCACGGGGATAAATTCATCACTGCCCGCGACCATATATTTGAAATAATAGAGCTTACCAGGCTCTTCCGAATATTCCACTTCCAGATCCGAAATGGCCGTCATCAGTCCCGGCGACCAGTTAATCATTCGCGGGCCGCGGTAGATCCAGCCCTTTTCATATAACTGTACAAAGGCTTCCCGAACGGCCTTCGAGAGCCCCTCATCCAGCGTGAAGCGCTCACGCGTCCAATCACAGGAAGCGCCCAGCCGCCGGATTTGCTGCGTGATAATGCCGCCAAATTTCTCTTTCCAGGACCAAACCTCTTCCAGGAATTTCTCCCGGCCCAGTTCCTTACGGCTGGTGCCCCTGCTCACCAGCATCTTCTCCACCTGCAGCTGGGTCGCAATCCCGGCATGGTCCACACCCGGCACCCAGAGCGCCGATTCGCCCAGCATCCGGTGGTAGCGGATCATCAAATCCTCCAGCGAAACGAACATGGCGTGCCCCAGGTGGAGGCTGCCGGTAACATTGGCCGGTGGAATGGAGATTACAAAGGGCTTGCACTTTGGATCAAAACCAGCTTTATTGGGATCGTTGCTGGGCTCAAAATAACCCTGATCCCACCACCACTGGTAGAGTTTGCTCTCTGTTTCAGAAAAATCGTAAGTTTTCGGCAGTTCTTTTGCCATTGAAATTCATCCTCCACACGTAATAAATTAAAATAAAAACCCTCTCATCCAGAGGACGAAAGGGGAAATCTTCCGCGGTACCACCTCATTTCGCTGCGAAGCGCAGCGCACTCATCCCGGACAATCATCCGGTCACGCGCTAACGGGCGCACCCGTGCTGGTCTAATCACCTATTGGCTTTCTTCAGCAATTCGCTGCGGTGACTTCAATTGCCGCCAAGTCCCGGGGATGCTCCCAGCCTTTGGCATCCTTCTCTGGCGGGTGGATTGGCAATCTCTTTCCGCAGAATTCTTACTAAACATTATAATCAACATTGGGTAGTTTTACAAATCTGGCGATAGGAAAAAACATGACTGAAAATCACACGCACTCCAATGCTCAGGTCGTTTATTTCTCTCACGGCGGCGGCCCCCTCCCCATCCTTGGAGATCCAGGCCATGCCGCCATGGTCCGCTTCATGAAAGCGCTGCCAGATCAGCTTCATCGGCCAGACGCAATTTTGGTGATCAGTGCCCATTGGGAGGAACCTGTGGCGACAGTCCTGAACGCCCCGCAGCCGCCCCTGTTTTATGACTATTACGGCTTTCCCGAAGCAGCTTATGAGCTCATTTACCCAGCCCCCGGCAGCCCTGCCCTGGCAGAAAAAGTTGTCAGCTTACTCAATGAACAACAAATCACGACCAGCATGAACCCGGTGCGCGGCTTTGACCACGGCATGTTTATCCCCCTCAAGCTAATGTATCCCGAAGCCGATATCCCCACCACCCAGCTCTCCCTCCTGCGGGGGCTGGATGCCGCCGCCCACCTCGAGCTCGGTCGTACGCTGCACCCTCTGATGGATGAAAATGTCCTCATTATCGGCTCAGGTTTTTCCTTCCATAATATGCGGGGCTTCTTTAATCAACCACCTGATGCGGTCGACACGAAGAATAACGTCTTCCAGGATTGGCTGATCGAGACCTGCACCGGTGACCATGGTCAAGCCGCCCGTGAGGACGCCCTGCTCCACTGGGAACAGGCCCCTAACGCGCGCTACTGTCACCCCCGAGAAGAGCATCTCCTGCCCCTGCTGGTTTGTGCAGCGATGGCAGGACTCCCGGCAGAGAAGATATTTGATGATTTAATCCTGAATAAACGGTCTGTGGCCTTCTTATGGGAGAAATAAAGCCGGCATAACGGCCTCTGGATAATTCAACTAAATAACTCTTAATTTCTGGATATCTATCATCAGCGGGGGAATTTGTCCCATTTACCCATGTGATAACGTCTTTAATAGTGTAGCTACAGATTTTTGGCACTTAAACAAGGAAGTCATATGGAAAAATCGAGACCTCTCACAAAACGAAAATCAACAGCATTGCCAAAAGAGTTTGAAATGAAAAAGAGTATGGACACTGCTGAATTCACCCGGCAATACCATCAATCAGCAACCTCAGTCTTCCACTACCTGTACAGCCGTGTCAACAACATCGAAGATGCGGAAGACCTGACCTCTCAAACATTCTTGACAGCCTTTGAGAAAATATCAAACCTGCGTGACCCCGCCAAATTCAAACCCTGGGTTTTCACTATTGCCCGCAATAAAGCTAATGACTTCTTCCGAAAATCTCAGCGGCATCCTAATGTGGCCCTTCATGAAGAAATCGCCCAAAAAGACCTCCACCCCAACATAGTCACCCCAAAGGATCGAGACCGCCTGCTGGACCTTACAAATCTGATTTCCGACCTCCATCCAAAAGAGCAAGAAGTCCTGCGCTTGCGCATCGTTGCCCAATTACCATTCGCTGAAATCGCATCCATCCTTCAAAAGCCCGAGGCCCGCATCAAGAAAAGATACTACAGACTATTGGACCGCTTGCAGGTCCAACTGGAGAACTGAAATGAAAGACTACAATCAACTTGAAAATGATATCCTGAAAACCTACCAGTTACCCGACCCCAATCCAGAGTTTATCAATAATCTGGATAAGGAATTTGAATCCCTTTCTGTCACCCAGACAACGACCGTCAAGCCTCTCCATAAATTCACCAGAGCCTGGGGATACGCAGCCATCACGCTATTCCTGCTTGCGACCCTGCTCTTCGCCATCGGCCCAACAAAGGTCCTGGCCCAAATCCAGGCCTTCTTTGGTTATGTCCCCAGTGTGGGCGTTGTGGACACAAGCTATACTTTCTATCAATTGGATAAATCCGTAAGCGATACGAAAGATGACATCACCCTGACAATCGAGTCGGCCTTTCTAAGTGCTGACCAGACAATTATCACTTTCTCAATTACAGACCTTCCATTAGAATTCCGCCCTATAAAATTTCATGATCCTGTATGCAACACACCGGCGTATCTCACCTTGCCTGATGGAAGTGAAATACAAAGCTCACATTTACGTACCGATTTACAAGCTAATGGAACCTATAAATATCTACTCATGTTCAATAATCCGGATAATACAGAAATCAAACAGGCAACCCTTGTTTTTCCATGCCTCGAAGGAGCGGTTTTAGGTAAAGGACCAATGGACTGGCGATTTGTCCTCGATTTCACCCCCGCGCCAGACGATCTTGAGATATTCCCGGTATCCATAACAGATCAGGATGAGCCAGAAGTTCAGTCTCCGCTTGATCCAGATGAAATCAACCCTTCCGAAGAAAATGATATGGCTGCGATGTTCGTCGATGGCGAGCGTCAGGAAGAAATGACCTTACTGGGTGTGGCTGATAAAAGGGATTCTTACTGGGTTACCTGGGCCTACCCCATGCCGCGGGACCCGGACATTCAGGTGAACGGCTTCCTGCTCATGATACCGTTCAACCCGGTCCTTTATGATGCCAATGGCGTTGAATTCCCCCCAGCGGACATGGAACTACGAAATGAACTCTGGAATTATCAGGACAGCCTGCTCAATCAGCTCCCTGATGAGGATCCGCTACAATATGCCGGCCTAGTCCATACCTTCGCCATCCCGAAAACCGGCTTTACCTTCCCTGCGTATATCAAACTCAATGCACTGGAAAGGTCCTTCCCGGAAAAAGAACTGTTTGCTGAAATTCAATTCGATGGAACCACCGTTCAAAATTCGGATGGTCCGATGCCAATCCATCAAGAAGTCCAAATTGGCGATGTTGAGTTTGAACTGGTCTCTATTGAAAAAAGCGAATACGGCGGATACACCTTCAATTTTAATGGTGCGGAAGGAGAGGTTATCGATTGCCGGGTTGAACTGATCGGGCACCCAACAAATATCTCAGGTCAAAGCAGCCTCGTAGTAGATGATCCCTTCCATTTCTACCAGTCTCTCATCTACTCTTCACCCCCAACGGGTGACCTGACGGTACGCATTGATCTGCCTGTTGTCCTTGGGGATCAGATCACCCTGTTCGGCGCCTGGTCGCCCAATAACTAAAAGATTGCAAGTCAAATACAATCTAAAAAACAGACCCCATCTATATGATGGGGTCTGCGATTCAGTCAAACCAGAAGCGTTATTTAGTACGTTTATGATCACCTGATTGGAAAATAACGCTAATCCGATTAGCGTCCCATTGAGACGACCTGGTCCTCCCAGCGGTGCCAGCCCGAGAATTTCTCCTCGATGATCTTGCGGCCTTCGCCTGGGGCTTCCAGCCCGGCCAGTTCCATATCAGCATCTACCATGATCCGTACCAACTCGTGGAATTTGATCTTGGGTTCCCAATCCAATAACTTTTTGGCTTTGCTGATGTCCGCTTCCAGATAATCCACCTCGGTGGGCCGGAAATAGCGGGGGTCGATCTTGACATAATCATGCCAGTCCATGTCCGCGTATCCGAAAGCCTCGTCAAGGAAATCTTCGATCTTGTGCGCTTCACCGGTACCCACAACATAATCCTGCGGGTCATCCTGCTGGAGCATCGTGTGCATCATTTCCACATACTCCGGCGCATAACCCCAGTCCCGGCGGGATTGCAAGTTGCCGAGGTAGAGATGTTTTTGCTTGCCGGCCATAATATTCGCCAGCGCCATGGTGATCTTGCGGGTCACGAAAGTCTCACCGCGGCGGGGGGATTCATGGTTGAAGAGAATGCCGTTCACGGAATACATTCCATAGCCTTCCCGGTAATTATGCGCCATCCAGTAGGCATAGAGCTTGGCTGCGGCATAGGGACTGCGGGGGCGGAACGGGGTTTCCTCGTCCTGCGGCGGTTTGGAATCGCCATAAAGCTCGCTGGAAGAAGCCTGATAAAACCGGGATTTCGCCCCGGCCTTGCGGATTGCTTCCAAAATCCGGGTCGTTCCCAAAGCGGTTACGTCACCAGTATATTCCGGCATGTCAAAGCTCACTCGAACGTGACTCTGCGCGGCGAGGTGATAGACCTCATCCGGCTTGACATTATAGAGTACATCCAGCAGGCTGTCCGGTGCGGTCACATCGCCATAATGCAGGTACAGCTTAACCTTATGACCATTGCCATGCGGATCTTTATAAATGTGATCAATCCGGCGGGTGTTGAATGTGCTTGCCCGGCGGATCAGGCCATGGACCTCATAGCCTTTATGTAAAAGCATTTCCGCCAGATAGGAGCCATCCTGTCCGGTAATGCCCGTAATCAATGCTGTTTTCAATTGAAACCTCCAACATTCATTTCAAATTGTGAAAAGAAAGTATATCCCGTAGGACAGTCACTGTCAAACAATGCCAAAATGGCCTACGGAGTACCTCCCACCCAAGAAACAAGGTTGGTGAGATGGCAAGATTCGACATCGTTAAGTATAATGTGTAATCAATATGCATAGAAAAAGATTTCCCCCGCTTCGCTGGATTGCGATTGGGATCCTTCTGATCGCAGTGACCATAACCACCGTTCAATTAACCAGTTACAGCCGGATTCGCGATAATTTCCCTCTCGGGCTTGAGGTCGCCGGTATTCCAATCGGCGGCCTGAACTATGAAGAGGCTGCTGAAAGGATCTATACGGTCTATCGCTCGCCGATTGAGCTCAATTACGCCGGCAGCCTGATCCAGATCCGGCCGGCTGTGTTGGGATTCGAACCGCAGGTTGAAAATATGCTGGCCGTCGCAGACAATATGCGAGTTACCGAACCTTTCTGGAACGGCTTTTGGGATTTCCTCTGGAACCGGAATATTGAAATCATCAGTATCCCTCTCAATGCGGATTATGATGAAGCTCGTATCCGGGACTATCTGGAAACAGAGATCGCAGCCCGTTACGACGCGCCTTCTTCCTCTCCCCAACCCATTCCCGGAACAACGGAATTCCAGGTCGGAGCGCCAGGCACCAGTCTGAACCTGGACCGAGCCACCCTGCAGGTGATTGATGCGCTCAATTCACCGGACAGCCGCAGCATCACTCTCTCACTGGGGCAATCCGCCGGTCAGCGGCCTTCCATCAACAACCTGGAGATAATGTTAAAGCAATTAATTGATGCCTCAGGATTCGACGGCATTGTGGAGCTGTATCTACAGGATATGGAAAGTGATCAAAACATCCATTTCGCCTATGAATTGGGTTCCGATCTACCGCCAAATATCGCCTTTTCCGCCTGGAGCACAATCAAGATTCCGGTGATGATCTCCTCCTTCAAAGTGATGAATGAGCCCGCTCCGGATCGCTATCTTTCCCTGATGGAAGGCATGATCGAACAATCGGAAAACACCAGTACCGATGAACTCGCCATGACCGTCATCGATCAAAACCTGGCACCGATCATTGTCACTGAGGATATGCAGACTCTCGGGCTAGAGAATACTTTCTGGGGCCGCTATTTCTACCTTAATTCCCCACCTCTGAAACTTTTCACAACTCCAGCAAATTCACGTGAAGATGTTGATACTGACCCCGATGATTTTCTACAAACGACCGTGGCAGATATGGGCATGCTGATGGAAGATATTTATCAGTGCCAGGCCTACGATGGTGGTGCTCTGATCGCCGCTTTTCCGGGTGAGATCACTCAGGATGAGTGCGATCTGATGGTCACCTATCTGGCTCGCAACCAGATTGCAGTCCTGATCCAGGCCGGCGTCCCTTCCGGCACAACCGTGGCCCATAAACACGGCTGGGCCAATGAGATGGATGGCCTGCTGCATACCATTGGCGATGTGGCTCTGGTCTTCACGCCCGGCGGTGATTATGCCCTCTCGATCTTCGTACATCATCCCGTCCAGGCTGTTTTTGATCCAGTCAACGCTCTCTTCGCCGATCTCAGTCAGGCTGTCTACAACTATTTCAATATTGAATAGTCGATAAACGAACAAATCCCTCAGCCTTGAGGGATTTGTTCAACAGACTGTTCTATTTACGCATCGGTCACCCGATATAAATCTCCACTTCCTCACCATCATCATCATTTACATGGAGATAAAACGGTTCCTCAGGGGAAAGGTTTTCCAGGATGGTTGGAATATCTCCGATGGACCGATCCTGCAATCCCGTGATCTTATCTCCAAAAGTCGTAAAGAACCACTTTGCCAAATTCAACGGCAGCGGCAGACTGAGCATGATACGCTCAGGTTTTTCACCCGGCTGCTGTGTCACTTTCAAATGGAACCAGACACTCTTGCTGGTGTGAAAACTGGTCGCAACGATGAAGATGCCCAGCAGGAACGGAATCCAGGCAAGCCAGAATCCCCAACCGAACCCGGCATTCTGATAGCCCATGGACATCCAGACTGCACCCAGCAGCAATATCACCAATCCAATGCCAAAAGGTAAGATCCACCACCGTTTAAGGCGTTTCATCCGCGAAATCTCCTCATCGGAGATATGCGTGGGCTTACGCTCTGAAATAATTTCCGGTTCATAGACCATTTCAGCCTGCTCCGGTTGAGGTTCTGCAGTATTCTGCCCCATGGCATTCATCAGCCGCAGCCCATCATCAGCAGTGATCTGGCCCTGCTCCACCATATCAAGGATTTTACGTTCGGTTTTTTCCATTTCCGTTTCCTTAATTTTCCAAAGCTGTAAACAGCGCTTCCGCTTCGTCAACCGTGATCATTTTGTCCTGCAGCATCTTGAGAATCATCAAGCGTTCCTCATCTGAAGCGCCTTTCTTCCCTGCCTTGCGCATGACCGGCGGTACCGGGGCAACCGGCTTGGCACTCTTCAAACCATCCAGATTGATATCGATTTTGAAATTACGATTCTTCTCCACATTGTCCCGAATTCTTTCCAGGCGGATCTCAGCGGCCTTCATTTTCGCCTCAGCGCGGCGGGTTGCCGCTTCAACGCGTTCCTGAACCTGCTCATTTACCTCATCTTCTTCATAAGAGAAATAGGAAGACAGGTCCCCAACTTCAATATCCTCTTCCTGCTGATCAATCTCTTTACCGATCAGGATTTTCCCGCCCGCAGCAATGTCCAGGTGATAGGCCTCGTCGCCAAAGGCATAATCATAATCCTTTGCGTTTACCTCAATGTCATCATTCCCATGGATAATGCGAATGCGATTCCCACCGGATTTCAGGGTCATTTTAGCGCCCTGAAGGGTATCGCCGAGAGAGAGAATGACATTTGCGCCGGCCCGGAGGTCCACATCATCATTCACACTTAGATGGGCCACTCGAATATCGCCGCCGGCCCGAATATCTTCATCAATCGTCAGGTCTATTGCCCGAAAATCCGAGCCAACTTTCGCAACGCCCGTTATCCCGGCTACTCGTTCCGCCTGTAACTTACCGCCCACTTTTTCAACCTTGAAATCACCTTCGATGTTTTTTGCCAGGCAGACCCCGCCCACCTTTTCACAACGGAGAGAACCGGCCTTATCCACAATCAGACTACCGCCGACTTTTTCTAAGACAATTTCTCCTGCGGCGTCCCGGAC
>Ga0272443_10002109_pt1 | contig 26369 bp, 18 predicted proteins | sample SSMAcet12_FD_193581 | JGI IMG/M metagenome (GOLD analysis project Ga0272443, IMG submission 193581) | Marine sediment archaeal communities from Little Sippewissett salt marsh, Falmouth, MA, United States - SSM-Acet-12 | ecosystem: Environmental > Aquatic > Marine > Wetlands > Sediment ... | reverse complement strand
CGTCGCGCTGGACTTCACGATCGTTCCGCGTGCGGCCGGTAGCACGCAGATTGCGCTTTCCATGGGCGAGCAGACGTTCGCGCGGACCCTCCACGTGGACCCGCCCGCGGACGCGGTCGTGCGCGACGACTACGAGGTTCCGCCGCCGCGGCCGGTGGCCACCGATTACCAGATCGGGGTCTACTACTATCCCGGCTGGTCGCACGAGGACCTGCGCAACTGGAAACGCCAGGCGGATCTGCCCGCGCGCGACCCGCTTTTAGGCTGGTACGAGGAAGGCCGCCCGGAGGTGGCTGACTGGCACATCAAGTGGGCGGTCGAAAACGCCATCTCGTTTTTCGTTTACGACTGGTACTGGCGTGACGGCCAAGTGCTCAACAAGGCCGCTCTTGACGAGGGTTTTCTCAACGCGCGCTACAACCCCATGATGCAATTCGCCGTGATGTGGGCCAACCACAAGCCCTTTTCGAGCCACACGCCTGAGCAACTCCTGACGGTCACGGATTACTGGCTCGCGCACTACCTGCGCCGGCCGAACTATTGGACCGTCGATGGCGCGCCCTATGTCAGCTTTTACAGTCCGCAAGAGCTGCTGAACGATCTCGGCACGCCCGAGGCGATCCGGGCATCGTTCGAGGCGATGCGGCAGCGCGTTCGCCAGGCCGGCCTGCCGGGTTTGCACATCGCCGCAATCGACATCGCGGGGCAGGTCCGGCCGGAGATCCTCCAGGAGTGCGGTTTCGATTCATGGACGGCCTACACCTACAGTTTCACCCGGCCGAACATCGCCTCCCATTCGCTCTTTCGTTCGTACCTTTTGGGTTACAGGAACAAGTGGGAGGAAGCGCGCCGGGCGGGCGCGCTTCCCTACGTTCCCGTCCTCGGGGTCGGGTGGGACGGCCCGGTCTGGTACGGCCCGCGGAGCAATCGTCACCGCGGCCGCCGTACCGAAGACGTCGAGGAGGCCCTGGTACAGCTCAAAGCGTTCCTCGATGAAACCGGCAGCCGATCGGCCTTGCTCGAGGCTTGGAACGAGTGGGGCGAGGGCTCCTACATCGAGCCGAACGTCGAGTTCGGCTTTCGCGACCTGGAGGCTATCCGGCGCGTCTTTGCCGTCCCCGGCGATTGGCCGACCAACGTCGGGCCCGAGGATGTCGGACTGGCCGGCCGCTACGATCAACGCAATGACCCGGCCCCAAACGTGGACGGAACTCCTTGAGCCAGTGGGGCGGATCGAGCCGTTCGCAAGGATCTCCCACGTCGACAACCTCGTATTCGAAGACGACGCACCCGCGGCGCGCTCTTCACCCGACATCAAGACAGCGATTCGTCTTGCCCGCGCTGCCGGCCGCGCGTATAAGGAGCGGGGCGGGATTGATACGAGCGTGCGAGCGGCAGGCGGGAGGTGCGATCATGGCGGACATCGCGGTCATCGTCGTGGCGGCCGGCAAGGGCAGGCGGTTCGGCGGCAAGGAGAAAAAGCTCCTGGCCAAAGTCGACGGCCAGCCGATGTTCCTCCGTTCCGTGCAGTGTTTCATCCACCGCGAGGATGTGGCTGAGACGATCCTGGTCGTCGCGCCAGACGACGAAGAGCACATCCGTGACAAGTACGGGGCAAACCTCGGTTTCATGGGCATCAAGTTGGCCGTGGGCGGCGCGGAACGGTGCGACTCGGTGGCGGCCGGCCTGGAGCGGGTCTCCGAACAGGCCGCCCTGGTGGCCATCCACGATGCGGCTCGGCCCGTCGTCGCGCCGGAGATGATCGACAAGGTCTTCTCCGAGGCCCGCAAGAGCGGGGCGGCCATTCTCGCGGCTCCGCTGCGGGGGACGATCAAACGCGTCAGCCAGGCCGGCGTGATCGACGCGACGCTCGATCGCGAGGGGCTCTGGGAGGCCCAGACGCCGCAGGTCTTCCGTCGCGAGCTGATCGTCGATGCCTATGCCCGGCGCGGTGAACTGGAGAGCGTCCCCACCGACGACGCCCAGCTTGTCGAGGCGGTCGGCCATCCGGTCCAGGTCGTCGAATCAGACCTGTCGAACCTGAAAATCACCTGTCGCGGCGACCTGCCCCTGGCAGCGGCGATTCTCCGCCACCGCCCCAAGCCGCGGCCTGCCGGCTCGCTTGGCGCGTTCGAAGAAGCCCAGTGGTAGCCCGAACACCGCGCGGGTCCCTGGGCCGGCCGCGCGAGTCCGTCTTGACGACCGGGCCCTGTTGGGATCAAATTGGCGGCGTGGAATGGGAAGCTCCATCATCTCGTGCGTTGCGGGTCTATCGAGGGAGGCGAATCCGATGAACTTTCGCAAAAGGATGTGCGGCCGATCCGGTTGGATGCTGTCGGGTGTCGTTGCCGTGACCGTGGCGCTCGCGGGGTGCCAGTCGGAGAAGACGGTCTCGCCGGAGCGCGAGGTGGCCGACGGTCCGGTCAGCAGCCTCGAGAACCCGCCGGGCATCGATCTGCCTCCCATCCGGATCGCCGACCGAACGGAAGTCGATCTCGTCGAGGAGATGATGTTGCACCGCGCGATGTACGCGCGTCTTCTGCGGGCCCTGGCGACGTATTACAGTGAGAATGGCTACCACGAGAAGGCCATCTGGGCACAGAACGAGCTGAACGACCTGCGCCGCGTCAAGCCGTACCGCTACATCCTGGACGCCGAGGCCCCCAGCGTGTCGCTGCGCCCGACGGATTCGATCGCCGAGGCTGACAGGCTCTACGATGAGGCGATGACGTTGATGCGGCGGGGCGGCCATGGCGTGCCCGCGCTCTACAACCAGGAGACGATGAAACTGGCGCTGGCCAAATTCAAGCAGCTCGTCGAGCAGTACCCCACGAGCGACAAGATCGACGATGCCGCCTTCAACATCGCCGAGATCCACAAGGAATACTTCGAGGAGATGGACAACACCATCGCGGCCGTCTGGTACAAGCGGGCGCTCGAGTGGAATCCCGACACCTCGCACCCGGTCCGGTTCCAGTTGGCCGTCCTCTACGACTACCGTCTCCACGAGCGGGCCGAAGCGCTCCACTGGTACAACCGGGTGCTCGAAGAAGAAAGCGACGTCCGGCGGTCGAACACCGCCTTCGCCCGTGCCCGGATCCGCCAGCTGACCGACGAGGAGACCCGCCTGGCGCCGGGGGAAGCGGTCACGACGACCACGCCGCCCCCGCCCGCGCCCTGAAGCACGCGGGCAGGCAGCAAACAGTCATTTTCATGGTTTTGCTTGCGGTGTTGGCAGCGCGCCTGCCTGGGCAGGCCCCTGTGCGGCTACACTCCGCGCCCGATCCGCGATATGATGCAGTAGTATGATGGCGTGACGATCGTGCCGACCGGTGCGTTCGGTACCGGTGGCCGATCGGGACAGGCAAGGAGGTGACGGACGTGGCGATGGACCCATCCATGGTGCGGCGGGCGTTTTTGAAGTCGATGGCTGCGGCCGGCGCGGCGGCGATGTTGCCGGGCTGCAAGCGGTCGGGTCCGACCGACGAGGCAACGGACGAAACGTCGGCCGGCAAACACGAACCATCCAGGGAGACGCGGATGAAGGTGGCCACCTGCACGGAGCCGTGGGGCGAGAAGCCCATCGAAGATGTGATCCGGTTGTCGGCCGAGCTGGGTTTCGACGGGGTCGAGCTCGCGCACTTCACGATCGCCGACGACGTGCGCGATATTTCGGCCGACCGGCGAGCGAGCATCGCGCGGGCGGCGACCGATTCGGGCGTCGCGGTCGTCGGACTGCACTGGCTGTTCGTCTCGCCCAAGGGGTTGCACCTGACGACGCCGGACGCAGCCGTCCGCGAAAAGTCGGCCGACTACCTGCGCGCCCTGGCTGACTTCTGCGGCGACGTGGGCGGCCACATCATGACCTTCGGCTCGCCCAAACAGCGCAACATCGAGCCGCCGACGACGTTCGAGGAGGGCTGGAAGCGGGCCAGGGACGTGTTCGCGTCCGTGACCGACACGCTCGCCGCCCGCGACGTCACTCTCTGCATCGAAGCGCTCGCGCCGGCCGAGACGAATTTCATCCAGACGCTCGACGAGTCGACCCGGATGGCTGACGAGATCGGCCACCCCAACATCGACGTGATGATCGACTGCAAGGCGATGTCGACCATGCCGGACGGCCTGGTGGGAACGATCGAGCGTTTCGGCGCGCGGGCCAGGCATTTCCACGCCAACGAGGCCGGAGGCAAGGGCGTCGGGATGCCGGTCGCCCCGGACGAGCCGCCGGCGATCGACTGGGACAGAACGATGGCTGCTCTCGTCGCAACCGGGTTCGACCGCTGGGTCTCGCTCGAGCCGTTCGACTACAACCCGGACCCCACCACCGTCGCGCGGACCGGCCTGGAAGTGATCCGCAACGCGCTGGCGGGGGTCGGGCGATAGAGCCGGCCCCAGGCCGCCCTTCGGGGGATGCAGGCGCAAGCCGGACGCCGGTATCAGTCTGGGAAAAGCAACGTACCTGCAAACAGTCGGGGATTTCGAACATGATCGGTAGGCGTTGGAGCGTGTGCAGCGGCGCAGCGATCCTGTGTCTGGTAAGCAGCGGCGTATGGGCGGATAGCAACCAAACGACCTTGCCCGCCGGCCCGGTCCTGATCGAGGCCGCCGAGCCGGTCCCGCCCTGGACGGAGATCCGGCTGGCTTCCGCCGCCGGGCCCGTTGTCGCCCAGTCGGACGGCGCAGGGCGGTTGTGGAGCTGGGGTACCGTGTCGATCGAGGACGGCCGGCCACGCTTTCTGCCCGCCGCCGTCAGCGACGAACCGCAGGGGGGCGTGCGGGTTTTTCAAGTCGACGCCGGCCTGCTCGAGGTGCGCATCGACGGAGAGCTGTTCACCCGTTTTCACTACGAAGCGAAAGAGCCCAAGCCGTTCCTCTGGCCCGTGATCGGCCCGACCGGCGACCCCGTCACCCGCGCGTACCCCATGAAGGAAATCGAAACCGAGCGCAGGGATCATCGCCACCACCGCTCCATCTGGTGCGCGTGGGGCGAAGTCAACTCCGACAGAATCGAGGGAACGACGAACTATTGGCATGAATCGAAGGACCCAGCCAACCAGGATCGGCAGATCGTGCGACGGATCGTCCGCACGGTCAACGGGCCGATCTTCGGCCTGATCGAGGCACACATCGACTGGGTCGCACACAACGGCCAGCGCGAGTTCTCCGAAAAGCGGACCTACATGTTCTTTCGGGGGGATGACAGAAAACGCGTTATCGACGTGAGCAACGCCTTCGCGTTCGAGGACGCCGACGTGACGTTCGCCGATACGAAAGAGGCCGGCTTGCTCTCGGTCCGCGTGGCCACGTCGATGGATGAGGTCGGGCTGAACCGTCGCGAACCCGGTCAGGGCCACATGGTCAACTCGCACGGCAGCCGCGGCGAAGCCGACTGCTGGGGCGAACGGGCCGACTGGTGCGACTACGTCGGACCGGTCAACGGACGGACCGTCGGCATCGCCGTCTTCGACGATCCCGGAAATTGGGGCCATCCGCCCCGATGGCATATTCGCGGTTACGGCCTCTTCTCGGTCAACAACATCGCCGAGCGCTCGTTCCTGAAGCCGCCGGGGGACGCAACCCCCGAACAGCGGGCCGCCTTCGAGCGAACGCACGACGCGGCCAAAACATTCAAAAAAGGCGAGTCGGCCGAGTTCAACTACCGCATCCTCATCCACTCGGGCGACACGGAGGAAGCGCGCGTAGCCGACGCCTACAAACGCTATACGCTCGATCGGCCCGCCATCGTCCCCTGAGCCTTACTCGATCCGCCCGGCGGATCTTGCCACCCGGCACAGACGTTCGAAAGGCGCCCACGTGGGTGCCTCTGTCCTTTTTGCGTTTTTCCCCGATTCAGGACTGCCAGTTGGGGAGCGGAACCTTAAAGGCCGCGCCCGCAAAGCACGGCTCTCAGGGCTGCTGAACCCGTCTTCGTCCCGCAGCGCTTGTCCGCACCCTTATTGTTGCGAGATGGCGCTCTCTTGGAAAAGAACGCAGGTCAGGTTTGTCGGCCGGAGTCAGGACGCGGGTCCGATTCCAAGTCGCTTGACGATCAACGCGATCGGTGCCCCGATGTGGACGACCGAGAGCCGGCCGACGAACGGCTTGGCGCGGCGCGCGGTGCAACCGACCTTGGCCGCCAGGAATGTCACGGTGTGATCGGCACGGATGGCCACGCCGCCGGGCTCGCCGGTGTCCGCGTCCAGGCCGGAAGGAATGTCCACGGCCAGGACCGTCGGGCCGGTCAGTCCGTTGATGCATTCGATGATGCCCGCGAGCGGTTCACGGATGGTCCCCGAAAAACCAGTGCCCAGCATCGCATCGACCAGGACGTCACTGTCCGCCCAACGTGCGCCGGCTGCCTCGAGATCTTTCGCGTCGGCCAGACGATGGATCGGGATCTCCATGGCCGCGGCAATGGCATGGTTGAGTGCCGCGTCGCCGCTCAGTTGATCGGGGTCAGCCAGCAGGTCCACCGTGACCCGGTGGCCGCGCAGCGCGAGGTGCCGCGCGACGACGAACCCGTCGCCGCCATTGTTGCCCCGGCCGCAGACGACAGCCGCCTTTCCGGGGGCCGAGCGTCCGATTTTGCGACGCAGACAGCGTTCGACTGCGTCGGCTGCATTCCGGCCGGCATTCTCCATGAGCAGTGCGCCGGGGATACCGAGCTGTTCGATCGCGTACCGGTCAGCCTGTTGGCACTGCTGACGGGTGAGTACGTGCCGTTTTGCTTTTTTCGAGCCCGATGGCATGGTGTACCTCCCATTGCATCGCGTCTTCATCTGAGCCGGGCCGACGACAAAAACATCATAGCATCCAGGATGGCTTGCCTGTAGTACTATGAAACATTACCCGTAACCTCATCCTCTCCTCATCTGCGAAATCTGCGGATCCAATCCCTTGACCTTCAGCGGCGTCCGCGACGACGAGGGAACACCGCTCGCACCGCCGGCGTCGCACCTGTACAATTCCGTTGCAGGCGAGCCCGTAAAGTATTATCCGCAGATTCAGTAGATAACGCAGATTTTCGAGGACATGAACAGCAAACGAATCGCGCGGTCTTCTGCTTTGCAGATATCCCGGCCGGGAGGAACGATATGCTGAAAATCGTCAACGTTTGCGGGGCGCGTCCGAACTTCATGAAAGTCGCGCCGCTCATGCGCGCGTTCGCGGTCCATCCAGCCATTGAACCGATCCTCGTGCATACGGGCCAGCACTACGACGGGGCGATGAGCGCGCTGTTCTTCGAGCAGTTGGCGATCCCCGAACCGGACGTCAACCTCGAAGTCGGCAGCGCTTCGCATGCCCAGCAGACCGCGCTGATCATGCAGCGTTTCGAGCCGCTGCTGGCGGACCTTCAGCCGGACGCCGTCCTGGTCGTCGGGGACGTCAATTCGACGATCGCCTGCGCGCTGGTGGCCGTCAAAATGGGTGTGGCCGTCCTGCACGTCGAGGCCGGCCTGCGGAGCTTCGATCGAACGATGCCCGAGGAGATCAACCGCGTCCTGACCGACGCCCTCAGCGATTTGCTTTTCGTCAGTGAGCCGAGCGGCGTGAGCAACCTGCTCAACGAAGGCATCGCACGCGAAAAGATTCATTTCGTCGGCAACGTCATGATCGACACGCTGGAGCGCAACCGCCGGGCGGCCCGCGATTCGACGATTTGCGAGCGGCTCAGCCTGCAACCGCGGAACTACGGCGTCATCACGCTGCATCGGCCGGCCGCCGTCGATCGCCCCGAGACGCTCGCCGGGCTGCTCGGGGCGTTCGAGCAGATCCAGCACGACCTGCCGCTCGTGTTCCCGATGCATCCGCGGACGCGCAAGCAGCTTCACGCTGCCGGCCTGGATGGGGTGCTCGAACGGATGAGCCGCCTCCGGGTCGTCGAGCCGCTGGGCTACCTGGATTTTCTCAAGCTGATGGCCGACAGCCTGCTCGTGCTCACCGACTCGGGCGGCATCCAGGAAGAAACGACCATCCTCGGCGTGCCCTGCCTGACGTTGCGGGACAACACAGAACGGCCCGTCACGCTGACCGAGGGGACCAACCGGCTCGTCGGCATGGACCCGGACAAGGTGACGGCCGCCTACCGGGCGATTCGCGAATCGCCCCCGTCCAACAGCCGGCGCCCCGAAAAATGGGACGGCCGGGCGGCTGAACGGATCGTCGAAATCATCGCCGACCAACTGCCGCGCATTTGCGCTACCCGCCAATAGCCCCTTCGCGCGGAACTACCGGGTATCTCACCGGCCTGCGGTATCCCAACCGCTGGCTGTGGCGGCAAGCCGTGCTGCTGCCTTGCGGCGGCACCGCCCCGGAGGGCTTCAAGCGATGAGCGGCGTTCTTCCGATAATTGCCCATGTGGGCCGCTCGGCCTCCCCAGGTGGGCGGGGGTGGCCGGTAGCGTTTGAAAAAGACGTAACCTTCGGTTTTGTAAGACGTTACCGTTTTTTGGCGTACGTCTCGCCTCTCGAAAGGGGCTCCATGGCGACGATGGTCAACGAACTGCTCGGTCGGCCAGCGGCCGGAAGCCTGTCCGGGACGCAGGTGGCCTGTCTGGCCCGGACATTCCGACGCACGAACGCAGCCGTCTGGATTGATGACGTCACCGGCCGGTGCGTTTATCGCAATGCCGATGTCGGCAGGGATGCTGCCTTCACGCGCGGTTCAGCCCGGTTCGATATCCGAGACCATACGGGACGCGTCGTCGCCCGAATGTACCTCGATGGTCGCTAGGTCCTGCCGCCTGTGTCTCATTTGCATTAGTAATTACGGCACCGCTTTACCCCCTGATTTTCGGCGCAGTATTCTATCGGACGTGCGCGTTTGGCATGAGAAGTGAAGCAATTTTGTCATGCTTGGCATGTGCCGTTGTCTGGTCGACTTCATGTCATACAAACGGCACGATTGGTCGATGTAGTATACAAGCGGGAATGCGCGCCGTTTGTGCAATCGTATTGGCACTAAAAGCGCGCTGTAACTGGTTGGTTCTGTGGGGGTGTCCGGAGTTACACCATGCAGGCTGCCGTACGCAACGACATTCCCATCGAGGTTTCCGAGGATCGCTTGCGGGCCGAGTGCATCGTGGCCCGTGTTGATCCGAACCTGTTGACGTCTGACAACCTGACAGCCCGCCTCAAAGCGATGGGCATCGAGGTGGACGCCCAGGTGGCCGAGCGTGTCACCTCATTGGCGCACGCTGTCGAGGCCAACGAGTTGCCGACCGAACCGGTTCTGTTGGCTGAGGGGATCGCGCCGGTTTCGGGGCAGGCGGCCTGGGTGGAATTACCCCAACACCCCGAGGATTCGGACAACACCGAGTGCCGTACGGATTTTTACGAGTCCAAGATACCTACGGTGGCCGAGGGGCAGGTCATCGGGATCTACCATCCCTCTGTCGCTGCCCGCTCGGGCAGAGACGTGTTCGGCAAGCCGTTGCTGGCGGCCAAGCCGGCCCAATCGGTCGAACTGGGCGCGAATGTCAAGTTGGCTGAGGACGGCAAGACGCTCGTCGCGACCGTCGCGGGCAAATTGCACGTTACGCGGCGCGAGGTGGCCGTCCTGGAGGTTGTCGAGATCGCCGAGGACGTCGACTTCAGCACCGGCAACGTCGATGCGCCGACGGATGTGCTCGTCAATGGCACGGTGCGCAGCTCGTTCGAGGTTCGTTCGCCCAAGTCCGTAGCCGTCCGCGGTGCGATCGAGGGCGCCCGCGTCGAGGCTGGTACGGACATCCAGGTGAGCGGCGGCGTTGTCGGACAGGGCAGGGCCCACGTTCGCGCGGGCGGAGATCTTTTCACCAAGTTCTGCAGCGACGCCTTCCTGGAAGCCCAGGGCGATGTCACGATCATGCGCGAGTGCATGAACTGTCGCATTCGCACTCAGGGGTTTTTGCATGTACCGCGTGGCCAGGTCGTCGGCGGGTCGGTGTACGCGCGGAGAGGCGCGGAGATCAAGATCCTGGGCAATGAGTCCGAACGCCGGACGGAGGTGGCCATCGGCGTGGACCCCGAAACGCTGACCCGGATCGCCGCACTCGACGAAAGCATTCGCAAGAAACGTGCCTCGGTCGCGAAGGTGCACGAGAAGATCGGGCCGTTGCTGTCCCAGCTTCAGCGCCTCTCCCCGCAACAGCGCGAGCAGGCGAAGATGCTGATGTCCCAGGCCGACGAGTTGGCCAAAGAGGCCGACACGCTCGAAAAACAGAAAAACCAGCTTATGGAGTCAACCAGTCCTGAGGAAAAGGTGCACCTGCTCGTGACGACGATGATCCACCCCGGCGTGGCCATCGTCTTCGGCGATAAAATGACTGTCTTACGCACGGAGCGTAAGGGACCCATCTACATCGAACATCGCATCGTCGATCGCGTCGAGGAGATCTGCGCCATCGATCGGTGCTCCGGATCGGTGACCGTCCTGCCGAGCTACGGTTACGTTTCGTCCGAGTTACCGGCCGGCACGGCGCGCTGAGCCGGCGCGGTCAAGCACGATACCGCTCCCGCTGCCCATCCCATCTTCGTTTTTTCAGGAAGTCATCGGCCTCGGCGGGCCTTGCTTATCTGTCCGCCTTATTCCCCGCGAGCAATCCCCGATGGCCGAGCCACGCTTCGCACAGCTTCGGCCAGCTCGCCAGGGCGGGGATCGACTGCGCGAGACCCACGCCGTGCTGACCGCTCTCGTAGAGATGCATCTCGGCCGGCACATTGGCAGCACGCAGCGCCAGGTAGAACAAGACGCTGTTTTCCACGGGCACGCCGGGATCGTCGGACGTATGGAACAGGAACGTCGGGGGCGTTTCAGCCGTCACCTGTTTTTCATTCGACAGCAGTGCGACGAGTTCCGGGTCCGGGTCTTCGCCGAGCAGGTTCCGCCGCGAGCCGCCGTGCGTCGGCGGGCCGCTGAAGGTGATGACCGGGTAGCACAGGATGACGAAGTCCGGCCGGCAGCTGAAGCGTTCGATCGGCTCGCTGGCGGTCGGCTCGCATCGGGAGAAATGCGTCGCCAGCGTCGAGGCCAAATGGCCGCCGGCGGAAAACCCCATGATCCCGACGCGTTTCGGATCGACCCGCCACGACTCGGCCCGGGCGCGGACGAGCCGCACCGCGCGCGACGCGTCGTTGAGCGGTGCGGGGTGACGGTAGCGAGGCCCATGTCGATAGCGCAGCACGAAGCCGGCCACGCCGAAAGAGTTCAGCCAGTCGGCCACCTGTTTGCCTTCGTGATCGACGGCCAGCCCGCCATAGCCGCCTCCCGGGCAGATCACGACGGCTGCCCCGGTGGCTCGCTCGGCCGGCGGCAGGAACACGGTCAGGGTGGGGATGTCAGCCGGGCTCTCGCCGACGGCCCCCGGGACGCCGGTCGGCCACAAAGGCACGACATCGCTGCCGCCGATGTCGGCCGTATAGGCGGCCAGCACCTTGGCTGAGGGGGGCGGGCTTTCCCCCTGCGCGAAGGCGGACGGCGTCATCGTCCAACCGGCCGGGATACACAGACCGGCGATGATCCATCGGAAAAAATGAGCTTCAGTGCGCATGACGGTTCTCCTGGACAAGCGGGATATCCTGGCAGGTCCTCCTGTCAGCCGCGAGTGTATCCCGACCGCGTTTGACGTAAAAGTGCTCCCAAAGAACGCGCGGCGTGCAACAAGGGCTGGTCGATATGCATAAGACCTGCTTTTACAAGAGGTTGACACCCTCCACCGCAGGTCGGCATACTCTGGCCGTGACAGGGGGGCCTTGGTGGCCCCGGCGCCGCTTTGGCGCTACAGTTTCACATTATGGTCGATCATCAGCGAGGGGCGACCGCGATGACATCCGAGACGCCGCCACCCGAGCAGGACGCGTCGGCGATCGAGGTCCGCGAATGGCTCGAATCGTTGGATTACGTGCTGGCCCAGGCTGGTCCGTCCCGTGCGTGGGAGCTGCTCGACAAGCTCCGCGAGCATCTCCGCACCCAGGGGGCCGCGCCGTCTTTTTCAGCCAACACGCCCTACGTCAACACGATCCCGGCCGACAAACAACCGCCCTATCCCGGCAGCCGCGACATCGAGCGTCGGATCAAGAGCCTCGTCCGCTGGAATGCGATGGCCATGGTCGTCCGCGCCAATCGCGAGTCGTCCGGCATCGGCGGGCACATCTCGACGTATGCGTCGGCCGCCACGCTCTACGAGGTGGGCTTCCATCACTTTTTCCGGGGGCGCGCGGGGGGCCAGGCCGGCGACCAGATTTACTACCAGGGCCACGCGACGCCGGGCATCTACGCGCGGGCGTTCCTGGAGGGCCGGCTCAGCGTCGAGCAGCTCGCCAATTTCCGACGCGAAATGAAGCCCGGCGGCGGGGTCCCGTCCTACCCCCACCCGTGGCTGATGCCGGAATTCTGGGAGTTTCCGACCGTCTCGATGGGCCTCGGGCCGATCATGGCGATCTATCAGGCGCGCTTCAACCGCTACCTTGAATACCGCGGGCTCAAGGACACCAGCCAATCGCGCGTCTGGTGCTTCATGGGCGATGGCGAGTGCGACGAGCCCGAGAGCCTCGGTGCGATCACGCTGGCCGGCCGCGAGAAGCTCGACAACCTCACCTTCGTCATCAACTGCAACCTCCAGCGGCTCGACGGGCCCGTGCGCGGCAACGGTAAGATCATCCAGGAGCTCGAAGCCGCCTTCCGCGGTGCCGGCTGGAACGTCATCAAGGTCATCTGGGGAGCGGACTGGGATCCGCTGCTCAACCGCGACCGCGAAGGCTGGCTGACGCGCCGCATGGAGGAGGCCCGCGACGGCGACTATCAGAAATACGTCGTCTCGTCCGGCGCCTACATCCGCGAGCACTTTTTCGGCAAGTACCCGCAACTGGCTGCGCTGGTCGAGGAACTGTCCGACGAGCAGCTCGAACGGATGCGTCGCGGCGGGCATGATCCGGAAAAGGTCTACGCCGCCTACAAGGCTGCCGTCGCACACAAGGGTCAGCCAACAGTCATCCTGGCCAAGACGATCAAAGGCTACGGGCTCGGCGAGGCTGGCGAAGGCAAGAACATCACCCACCAGCAGAAGAAACTCAACGAGCAGGAGCTCAAGGAGTTCCGCAACCGTTTCGGCATTCCCATCTCCGATGACGAGATCGCCTCGGTGCCGTTCTACAAGCCCGACGACGACAGCGAGGAGATGGCTTACCTCGGCAAGCGTCGCGAAGCGCTGGGCGGCTCTCTCCCCGTACGCATCGTGGAGGCGTCGCGCCTGACCGCACCGCCTCTGGAGACCTTCCAGGAACTGCTCGACGGCACGGCCGAACGCGAGGCGTCGACGATGATGGCCTTCGCACGGCTGTTGAGCCGATTGCTGCGCGACAAGAACGTCGGGAACCTGGTCGTACCGATCATTCCCGACGAGGCACGGACCTTCGGCCTCGAAGCGCTCTTCCGGCAGTCCGGAATCTATTCGTGCGTCGGGCAGCTCTACGAGCCGGTCGACCGCGAAACGCTGCTCTACTACCGCGAGTCCAAGGACGGTCAGATCCTCGAGGAGGGCATCACCGAGGCCGGCTCGATGTCCTCGTTCATCGCGGCCGGCACCGCTTACGCGACGCACGGCGTGTGCATGATCCCGTTTTTCATCTACTACTCGATGTTCGGCTTCCAGCGCGTGGGCGATCTCATCTGGGCCGCGGCCGAGATGCGCGCGAAGGGGTTTCTGATGGGCGGGACCGCCGGCAGAACGACGCTGGCCGGCGAAGGGCTCCAGCACCAGGACGGCCACAGCCACCTGTTGGCCAGCGCGGTGCCCACGCTTCGCGCCTACGATCCGGCCTTCGCCTACGAACTGGCCGTCATCATCCAGGACGGCATCCGCCGGATGTACGAGGAGTTTGAGGACGGCTTCTACTACCTGACGATCGGCAATGAGAACTACCAGCAGCCGACGATGCCCGACGGCGTGCAGGAGGGCATCTTGAAGGGAATCTATCGCTACCAGGCACCGAAGAACGACGCGCCGGCTGCCGTCCACCTCTTCGGCAGCGGTGCCCTGCTTCGCGAGGCGATCCGGGCGGCCGACATCCTGGCGGACCGCTACGGAATCGCCGCCGATGTCTGGAGCGCGACGAGTTACATGCTGCTCCGCCGCGACGCGCTGGAGGCCGAGCGGTTCAATCGGCTCCATCCCGACGGACCGCCCCGCCGCGCGTACCTTTCGGAGCTGTTCGGTGAAGACGACACGCCGGTCGTGGCCGTCTCCGACTACATGAAGATCGTTCCCGAGCAGATCGCGCGTTGGCTTCCCGGCGGCCTGACGAGCCTTGGGACCGACGGTTTCGGCCGCAGCGAGGACCGCCCGTCGTTGCGGCGCCATTTCGAGGTGACGGCTGAGCACGTCGTGGTCGCGGCGATCGAATGGCTGGCCGACCGGGGGGCGTGCGATCGGAAACTCCGCGCCGAGGCGATCCGGGACATGGGCGTGAACCCGGACGCTCCGGACCCGGCCGGCACTTGACCGAATGTCCGATAACCCTGTAGCGTCGCCCCCCGTGGCCGACGGACGCCGGCCAGACGCAGTGGCCGCTCTGGTTTCAGCACGCACTCGAAATGAAAGCAGGGCCTTGTGGCTTCGTGGTGAAATCTTCGCTTGAAGCTACCGTGGCTGGACGATAAACACGGTGTCTTATGCAAGGTGCAGAGGGTGCATGGTTCTGCAGGCAGCGTATGACCTGAGAGTACGGGAACCGTTTGCCTCAAGGCCGGGGCGTCTTGTTTTTGGGACATTCCCGCGAGCGTTGGTTGGAGGGTACTATCGTGGCCACGGAGATCAAGCTTCCGGATCTGGGTGAAGGCGTCGAGGGTGGCGACGTGATCCAGGTGGTCGTTGCGCCGGGCGACACGGTCTAGGCGGAACAGACGATCGCCGAGGTCGAGACGGAAAAGGCTGCGCTTGAAGTGCCCTGTCCGGTGGCGGGCAAGGTCGTCGAGGTGCGCATCAAGGAGGGCGACCACATCGAAGTCGGCCAGGTCCTGCTGACACTCGATGAAAGCGGTGGGGAGGAAAAGAAACAGGCTGCGTCGAAAGAGGAAGCACCTCCCGAAGAAGCTCCCGCCGAAAAGCAGGCGCCCTCTGAAAAGAAGCCGGCCGAGAAAGCCGAGAAAAAGGCCCAGAAGGCTGAGAAGAAGGCTGACAGGAAAGCCGAGAAGAAGACCACCGAAGAACCCGAAAAGAAAAAACCTGCAGCGAAAGAGCCGCCGCCCGCCGAGCAAAAGACGGGGGCGACCGGCGCTGCAGCCGCGGCCGCGACGGTTTCCGGCGAAGATCAGGAACCCATCCCAGCGGGCCCCGGCACGCGCCGGCTGGCGCGCGAGCTCGGCGTCGATCTGAACGCGGTCGCGCGCGCCCACCCCGAGGAACGCATCACCGACCAGCACGTCAAAGACTACGTGAAGCAGCAGATGACCGCCGGCCCGGAGGCGGCCGGTGGTGCAGCCGCGGCCCCCGCGCCCGTCGAGCTGCCCGACTTCAGCCAGTGGGGGCCGATCGAGCGCGTCGCCTTTTCGAGTCTCCAGCGCAAAACCGCCCATCATCTGCTGACCGGCTGGCAGCGGGCTCCGCACGTGACGCAGTTCGACAAGGCCGACGTCACCGTGCTGGAGGCGCTGCGCAAGCGCTATGCCGCCACCGAGCAGGGCCAGGAGGTCCGCCTGACGGTGACGGCCTTCGTGCTCAAGGCGGTGGCGCTCGCGCTCAAACAGTTCCCCAAGTTCAACACGTCGCTCGACGAGGCCGCCGGCGAGCTGGTCTACAAAAAGTACTATCACATCGGGATGGCCGTCGATACCGAGGCGGGTCTCATCGTGCCCGTTCTGCGGGACGTCGACCGGAAATCCATCCTTCAGATCGCCGGCGAGATGAACGCCGTGGCCGAACGCACGCGGCAGCGCAAGGTCGGGCTCGACGAGCTCCGCGGCGGCACGTTCACCGTGACGAATCTCGGCGGCCTGGGCGGCACGGGCTTCAGTCCCGTCATCAATTACCCGGAGGTGGCGATTCTCGGCCTGGCCCGCTCGCACCAGGAACCCGTGTGGAACGACGGCCAATGGATGCCGCGGCTGATGATGCCGCTGTGCCTGAGCTATGATCATCGCGTCATCAACGGCGCCGACGGCGTGCGGTTTGTCCGCAAACTCGTCACGATGCTGGAAGACCCTGAACTGCTGCTGCTGGGCAGTGCATGAGGCGGCGCGGGCGATGCAGGCTTGTTTTTCATCGAAAGGTCGAACGGACGTGAGTGGCCAAACCAAGCAGCGCGAAACGGATGTGGTGGTGATCGGCGCCGGTCCCGGCGGGTACGCGGCTGCCTTCGCCGCGGCCGACCGCGGCCTGGACGTCGTCTGCGTCGATGCGGACCCCCAACCGGGCGGCGTCTGCCTCAACCGGGGCTGCATCCCATCGAAAACGCTGCTCCACGTCGCCCGGCTTATCAGCGAGACACGCGAGGCCGCCGACTGGGGCCTCGAATTCGCGCCGCCCCGCATCGACCTCGACGCGCTCCGCGCGTTCAAGCAGCGCGTCGTCGACAAAAACGCCGGCGGTGTGCGCCAGCTCGCCAAAGCGCGCAAGATCGAATTCGTCCGCGCCTGGGCGCGGTTCGAGAACTCCCGGACGCTCGCCCTCGGCAGCCAGCGCGGCGGTGAGCCCGATCTCGGTTCGCTGGCCTTCCAGCGCGCGGTGGTCGCCACCGGCTCGCGTCCGACCGTTATCAAACCCGTCAAGATCGACAGCCCGCGCGTCATGAACTCGACCGACGCGCTCGAGCTGCCGGAGGTGCCCGAAACGCTGCTGGTCATCGGCGGGGGATACATCGGACTCGAGATGGGTACTGTCTACGCCGCCCTGGGCAGCAAGGTCACCGTCGTCGAAATGACCGAAGGCCTGCTTCCCGGGGCCGACCGCGACCTTGTCCGCATCCTGCACGCCCGGCTCAAGAACACCTTCGAAGGGATCCATCTGCAAACGAAGGTGGCCAAGCTCGAAGACGACGGTCAACAGATCGCCGCTACCTTCGAGCCGCTCGAAAAGGACGGCAAGACGAACGCGGCACCCCAAACGCAGCAGTTCGCGCGCGTCCTCTATGCCGTCGGCCGAACGCCCAACAGCGACGGCGTCGGCCTGGAAAACACCGACGTCGAGGTCGGCCAGCGCGGCTTCATCGAGGTCGACCCCCAACGGCGGACGACCGATCCGAACATCTACGCGATCGGTGACGTGGCCGGCGAGCCGATGCTCGCCCACAAGGCGAGCTATGAGGCCAAGGTCGTCGCCGACGTGCTGGCCGGCGGCAAAATGATCTTCGATGCCCGCGCGATACCAGCCGTCGTCTTTACGGACCCCGAGATTGCCTGGGCGGGGCTGACCGAAACGCAGGCCGCCGCCGAGGGCCGCGAAGTGAAAGTAGCCAGGTTCCCCTGGGGCGCCTCGGGCCGGGCGACGTCCGTCGGCCGTAACGACGGCGCGACGAAGGTCATCGCCTGCCCCAAGACGCACCGCCTGCTCGGCGTGGGGATCGTCGGCGTGGGGGCCGGCGAGCTTATCTCCGAGGCCGTCGTGGCCATCGAGATGGGCGCGACCGCCCATGACGTGGGGTTGAGCATTCATCCGCACCCGACGCTGTCGGAAACGGTCGGCGAGGCGGCCGAGTCAGCCTTCGGCACAACGATCCACCAGGCGCCCCGGCGCGGGTGACGTGGAACGCTGCGCGCGCATCTCGTCGGCATCGAAACGATCGACGGATCTGCTGGTGGTGAAGGGCCTTGCGGGGCGGCGCCCAGCGATGTCAGAGGGTATGTGATAACCCATTCCGAGCCGTGCCCGTAAGGAAGCGGGGTTCGACAACCCACAACAAACCGCTCACTCACGGTCGCAGCTCGGATGACAGCTTCTCTTCTCACACACACACTCTCAGAGGTGTTCCGGCATCGGAACCAGGCCGCAGCGCAGACCGACGAGGCGCACGCCGATGCCAAGCTGCTCGCTCCTGCCTTCCGCGCTGATCAAAGGTTCCGTTCGGACGATGACACCCCGTTGCGTGACGATCTGGCAGTTGGCTGACTCGGGGCCGGGCTCGGTGAGGTTGAGCTGGAAGGTGTAGCGCTGCCCCTTCCGCACGCCGTAGCCGACCGGAACCAGACAGTAGAGGCCTGTGTCGCTCACGTTGCAGCAGTGGGCCGGGATGGTTTTCGGCCGCACGTCGCTGCCGGTTTTGTTTTCCGACAGAAGCATCGTGCAGCGCAGCCCGCGCCTCCGGCTCTGACGTTTTTCATGGTCGGGCGCGAACTGGACTTCGCGGAACCGCATCGCACGGTGTCCCCTCCAGGCAGGATGCGCCAACGAGTCCGCATGAGCGAACACCGATCCTGCGAAAGGAGGCGGGGGTGACTGGGATTGCGTGGGCCATGATCGGTCCTGGCGCGACGAGGGGGGTTCGAGCATCGCCATGAGTGTTCGCCTCCTGCAGGGAAGGACACGCGTCGGCGGCCGCCGTTGCGTCCTGGTACCGTGTTTCTCCGTCTGGTAAGCCTCAATTTAAAAATAGTACTATTGCTAACCTGTCGCATTCGCCAGCGTGTTATGGATGATAAGTAAAATATACACTTTTTCGGACCTTGAAGACAAACGACTTATTCAAATATTACAGTTATATGGAATATACGCTTTTTCGTGCGAAGTGTTCAACCGGCTCCGGGCGGGTAGAGTGTTGCCATGTACCCCTAACATTCTGTTGAACGTGATGTTATGAACGGGGCAATCGCGAAGAAGCAAAAAATCAGGGTCCGTGATCCAGCTTTTTGGGGCCTGGAGAAGTTGATCATGTGGGGAGATGGGGATCTTCTCAAGCTGTTTTTGCTTGAATTATCGGGCAACCGGTACCGATCGTGTTGACAGGAACTTAGGAATCGGCTTTAATAATAGGGTGCCGCAAGAGGTGGCTGTAGCTGACAGGACCGGTCGCGGAGTGGCGCAACAGCGGGACGGCTGTCCGTAAGTTTCGGAATCATAACGGGATACTTTTTTCCCGGGACGAGCACGCCTGTATTGCCCACCTTTGATCCACGGATCCATGCGAGTTGCAGCCCCTCTGGAGTCGGGTGCCGCGCCGGTGACCCGGTAGGTAGCGGGAATCGGTGGCCGGTGACATGGCTTCGGCCGATGCCCGGCCGCGGTTGACCGTTTCGGCTTGAAGGCGGCACATGTACTCGGCGGAGCGGCCATGCCGAATACGGGCTGCGACGTGCGGGTGGGACGTGAAAACGGGAGGTTTCAAGGGCTGGACATGGCCGACGGCGCCTTGGAGGCGTCGGCGGCGGGTCGGCAGCGGGTCCGTGAAGGGCGGACGGCCATGCGACGGTGATGCGGGGCGCGGATCGGTGTATGCCTGGGATGAATCGATCCGACGGACTTATTCATCGTATTGGAGCGTTCCGAACGCCGTTTCATGAAGGCTTTCCCTGGAGCGGATGGCCGGCCGGCCAAAAAGTGCCGAAGGCACAAGGAGGTTTGACATGTTGGTACCGAAAGTCGAGGGCAGGCGCCGATCCGCGTTCACGCTGATCGAGTTGCTGGTCGTGGTGGCCATTATCGCATTGTTGATCTCGATTCTGTTGCCGAGCTTGGCCCGGGCGCGGGAGATCGCCCGTCGCTCCGTGTGTGCTGCCAACCTGAAAGGGATGGGCACCAGCTTCTACACGTACGGCGGCGAGAACAGCGACATGTGGCCGTGCGTGCAACACACGACGCCCACCGGTGGCACCATTGAGGGGGAGGGTGAGGTCACCTACGTCGGCATGACGGGGGTTAATCGTACTGATTCTCCCGCTGACAACGCCACACTTCTCACACAAGTATCTGTGACCCGCAACCTGTGGATGCTGATCCGCATGGACATGGCCCAGCCTGGGTCGTTCGTCTGTCCGTCAACCAACGATATGCCCAATAGAGACCCTGAGCCGCGGGTCTACTACGATTTCGGAGAAGGCGATACCAGCACCGTAGAAGCCGCTTACAGCCAGGTCAGCTACGGCTACCAGGTCCCTTGGGGCAGGAAGGGCCGCCCCTCGGCCGACCTCGACCTGCGGATGCCCGTGGGCGCCGACAAAGGGCCTTACGGCGAGTATTATGAGGGTGGCGGGGCCGAAGTTACTGCTCCGACCCTGGCCGAAGGCGCCACACCTACCCAGTGGATGAAGTGGAACTCGCCCAACCACGGTGGCCCGACTCAAGGGGAAGGCCAGAACGTGCTCTTGGCCGACGGCAGCGCGTCCTGGCGCGAGAAGCCTTGTGTGGGTGCCGGCTTCGACAATATCTACACGCGGTGGAACACCGCCGCTGGCGGAGGTAATGTCACGGGCACGCCGCCTTCGGAGAATGAGGTGCCCTTTGGTGGAACGGATACTTTGATCTATCCGTAAGGAACGGCTTGTGTGCCCCGCGCGTCGCCTGAAGCAGCGGACTTCGGCGCGAGCAGGGTGCTTGATTGCGAGTTGAAACAGGCCGGTTGGCGGCTTACCACGCCAGCCGGCCTGTTCTCTTATTCGAAGTATCTGCCCGCTGGCGCGATTTGTTGCACGCTCAAGCGGCTCGACCTATAGTCGTTCGAGGTTGCCATACCGGCTGGTGCGTGCCGCCCGCAGCCTCTTCGAGCAAGGAGTATGACGATGGATGATGTCATGGACCGGAGGCGTTTTCTGGCCTTGTCCGCCGGTGTCGGCGCGGGCTTGAACCTCGCGTTCTCTTCGCGGCCAACGGCACGCGCTGCTGAACCCGCCGCAAAGCGCACGATGAAGAAGGCGCTGATCGTCGGCGAGCCGAAGGCCGAGGAACTTCGCGTGCTCAGGGATGCGGGTTTCGACGGCGTCGAGGCGGGCATCGTGCCGGTCGAGAAGGCAGAGCAGTGCCGCAAGATCGCCGACGATCTGGGCATGAAAATCCATTCGGTGCTCCGCGGCTGGGCCAAGTTCAACGATCCGGACCCCGACGTTGTCGCCGAGTCCCTCGCTACTACCGAAAAGGCCTTGCGGGCGGCCAAGGCCTACGGCGCCGACGCGATCCTGCTGGTTCCCTGCCGGATCGCGGGGAACATGCCGCGGCCGTGGGAGTACCACTATGATTTCGACCCGGACACCGGGCACGTCCGGAAGGTGACCTGCGGCGACAACGCACCGTTCGCCGAGTACATCGAGGCCCACAACCACGCGCTGAACACGTCGCGCGAAGCGATCGATCGGCTCATCCCCCTGGCTGAAAAGACCGGCATCGTCATCGGTGTCGAGAATGTATGGAACAATCTCTGGGTGCGCCCCGAGATTTTCCGTCACTTCGTCGAGTCGTTCAAAAGCCCATGGGTGCAGGCCTACTTCGACATCGGCAACCACGTCAAGTATGCCCGCTCGACGGACTGGATCCTCGAACTGGGCGGTCTTATCGTCAAGTGTCACGTTAAGGACTTCCTGCTGGACGGCTCCGATCCGAAGGGCGGGGGGCAGTTCGTCAACATTCGCGAGGGCAGCGTTCGCTGGCCGGCCGTCCGGGAGGCGTTGGCCCGCGTCGGCTACGACGGTTGGATGACGATCGAAGGCGGGGACCTCTCGCCCGAGGAGCACAGCCGCCGTCTCGACCTGATCATCGCGGGCAAATAGATTTCGGCTGACGGTCGGGCGGTCGGTGGGCAGGTCGGCACTGTCGCGCCCGCGTAATATTCAGCCGGAAAGGACACCTTTGGCATGTCGACGGATGAGGCGGTTCTTCGGGAAGCGGTGATGGCGGCCCTGCGGACGGTGCGTGACCCCGAACTGGGGGACGATCTCGTTTCGCTGGAGATGATCAAGAACGTGACCGTCCGCGATGGGCAGGTGCACGTCGTTGTCGAGCTGACGACTCCCGCCTGCCCGCAGAAAGCCGCCATTGGCCAGAACGTCGAGAAGGCCGTGGCCGGTGTCGCCGGCATCGAACAGGTGACGGTCGAGCTTACCGCGCGGGTCCGCGGTGCCCCCGCGCCCACGGAACTGTTGCCCGACGTGCGCAACATCGTCGCGGTGGGGGCCGGCAAGGGCGGTGTCGGCAAGAGCACGGTGAGCGTTCTTCTGGCCGTCGGCCTGGCCCGGGCGGGAGCGAAGGTCGGCCTCATGGATGCCGACGTCTACGGGCCTTCCATCCCCGGGATGCTCGGTATCGAGGCGGCTCAGCCCGAGGTGGCGGGGGAGCGCATCGTGCCTGTCGAGGCAGCGGGCCTCAAGGTGATCAGTATCGGCCTGATGATTCCACCTGGCGAAGCCGTTATCTGGCGCGGCCCGATGATCCACAACGCGATCCGGCAGTTCATCGAGCACGTCGACTGGGGCGACCTGGACTACCTCATCGTCGATCTGCCGCCGGGCACCGGTGATGTCCCTTTGACATTGGCGCAAACGATTCCGATGACCGGAGCCGTCGTCGTCTGCACACCCCAGAAGGTCGCGCTGGCCGACGCGATGCGGGCCGCTCGAATGTACGAAAAGCTCAACGTTCCCGTGCTGGGCATGATTGAGAACATGAGCTATTTCGTCGCGCCGGACACGGGCGTCGAGTACGACCTGTTCGGCAAGGACGGGGTCTGGCGGGCGGCTGAGCAGGCGAGGATTCCCTTCCTCGGCGCCATCCCCATCAATGTGGCGATCCGTGTCAGCGGCGATGAAGGAACCCCCCAGTCCGTCTTTGAGCGGAACCCACAGGGTGTTTCCGAAGCCGTCACGGGCGTCGTCCAGCAGGTAGCCGCCCGGATCTCCGTCCACCAGCGCCGCCGGCAGGCAGAGCCGGGCGAAAAAACTTGATTCGTGAGGGCGGATTCAACACCATGGACCTCGTTGCTTTGTGGCTGAAAATGCTGGCCGAACGCAGCCGGCAGGGGCGCGGCGGGAGGAGACTTGACAGCCGGCTGATCGCGTGCTAGATTTGCTAAGGTCGTGTTGGAGGGAGGCGGCCTGTCGCCGTCCGGGGCCCCTCGTAAAGAGAGTCGCCAACGAGACCGTGCTCTGCCGGGGGGGGACATCGGCCGGGACGTGAGCGGTCGACCTCCTGAAGGTCAGCTCAAGGGCACGGAAAAAATCGAAAAAAACGTGGAGTACCCCCTCAAAATGGCGTGCGAGGGGGGTTGACAGCGGCCCTAAGCGCGATAAAATACAGGGCTCCGGTCGAGAAAGGAAATCCGGCCGGCTCCCGATGCTCTTTGACAAGTCAACAGAGGATGGCCAAAAGAAACCGCCGTGTGGACGTGAGGGCGTCCCGGGCCGGGACGACCTGCCGCCTGTCGGCAGGTGCAGTACCGGTGCGGGGCAGGCCCATACGATCCAAGTCGATCGGTCCGAGTAACCAGGCGGGCCGATCGGCGAGGTGTGAATCTGTCGAAGTCATCGGGTGGACGGGGAGGCCGATTTTCGGATCGGCGCCGCGTGCACCCGCGACAATGAATTCAACACAAAGAGTTTGATCCTGGCTCAGAACGAACGCTGGCGGCGTGGCTAAGGCATGCAAGTCGAACGGGACTTCCTCGGTAGTAATACTGTGGAAGTTTAGTGGCGGACGGGTGAGTAATGCATGGATAACGTGCCCGATGCACAGGGATAGCGGCGCCCTTCGGGGCTTTAGCGAAAGTGCCGGTAATACCTGATGATATCCGGAGGTCGCATGGTCTTCGGATCAAAGAGGGGGACCCTTCGGGGCCTCTCGGCAACGGATCGGTCCATGTCCTATCAGCTTGTTGGTGGGGTAACGGCCTACCAAGGCGACGACGGGTAGCGGGCGTGAGAGCGTGGCCCGCCACATCGGGACTGAGACACTGCCCGGACACCTACGGGTGGCTGCAGCAACGAATATTCCGCAATGGGCGCAAGCCTGACGGAGCGACGCCGCGTGGAGGACGAAGTCCCTCGGGATGTAAACTCTAATAGTATGCTAGGAAGCAATCTGGCCGAATACGTCGGTGCGTTGACTCGCATACGAAAGGGGTGGCTAACTCCGTGCCAGCAGCCGCGGTAAGACGGAGACCCCAAGCGTTGTTCGGAATCACTGGGCTTAAAGCGCGTGTAGGCGGGGCGGTAAGTACCTTGTGAAATCCCCGGCTTCAATCCGGGAACTGCTTGGTATACTGCTGCTCTTGAGGCAGGCAGGGGTCACTGGAACCTTAGGTGGAGCGGTGAAATGCGTAGATATCTAAGGGAACGCCGATGGCGAAAGCAGGTGACTGGGCCTGTCCTGACGCTAAGACGCGAAAGCGTAGGGAGCAAACGGGATTAGATACCCCGGTAGTCTACGCTGTAAACGATGCGCACTAGGTTCGAGGGCTTCTGACGGTTTTCGAGCCGAAACAAAAGCACTAAGTGCGCCGCCTGGGGAGTACGGCCGCAAGGCTAAAACTCAAAGGAATTGACGGGGGCTCACACAAGCGGTGGAGCATGTGGATTAATTCGAAGCAACGCGCAGAACCTTACCTGGGTTTGACATGCACGGATGCCCTTTCCGAAAGGGGAGTAAGCTGCCTTCGGGTGAAACGTGCACAGGTGCTGCATGGCTGTCGTCAGCTCGTGCTGTGAAGTGTCGGGTTAAGTCCCTTAACGAGCGAAACCCTTGTCGCTAGTTGCCAGCGGGTCATGCCGGGAACTCTAGCGAGACTGCCGGCGTCAAGCCGGAGGAAGGTGGGGACGACGTCAAGTCATCATGGCCTTTATGCCCAGGGTGTCACACGTGCTACAATGGAGTGTACAGAGCGACGCAAGACCGTGAGGTGGAGCAAATCGCAGAAAACACTCCTCAGTTCGGATTGGGGTCTGCAACCCGACCCCATGAAGCTGGAATCGCTAGTAATCGCGCATCAGCCATGGCGCGGTGAATGTGTTCCTGAGCCTTGTACACACCGCCCGTCAAGTCATGGAAGCCGGGAGTTCCCGAAGCCGCCGCATCTCAGTGGTGTCGACGGAAAGCCCGGTGACTGGGACTAAGTCGTAACAAGGTAGCCGTAGGAGAACCTGCGGCTGGATCACCTCCTTTCTAGGGGAAGACCTAGACCTCGGCCCGGACCGTGAGCCGCCCTGACCGGTGGAACGCAGTCCATTCAAAAGGGTCGAGGAAACGAGGTCAGCACGTTCGCGGCAGGCTGCTCCGGGAGACCGGGGCATCATGTGGAGGCCGGAGCGATCCGGACTCCCGGCGGTGGCCATCCCTGTTGATGATACAAAAGCCCGGATCGCCCCTGTGGCGGTCCGGGCTTTTTTTGCGCGCAGAAGGAACGAAAATGCCTGTGCTACCGAAAAAATTTCACAACGCGCGAAACACATCCCCGATTCGTGGTACATATTGAATAGATGACTCGATGCTGGACCCACTCACAGGTTGACTGGTGAACCGCTACGAAACCCACAGCAGCGAGGGTGCGGTGCCGGTGCGGCCGGCGCTGGTATGGCCCGCCGGGGCGGGAGCGGACCTGAGAGCGCGGGAGCTCGAAACGTGGCTCGCACGGATGCGCCCGCATTTGTTACGGCTGGCAGGACGACTGCTCGATAACAGCCACGATGCCGAGGAGGTCGTCCAGGAGAGTCTCGTGACGGCTTGGCGCCGGGTGGGCGAGTTGGACGAACCGGGGAAACGAAACGCATGGCTCTACCGCGTGGTCGTCAATTTGAGCAGGCATCGTCTCCGCCGACGGCGGCGAACGCGGATCGCGTGGGCGCCCTCGCCGCAAAGGGAACCAGCCGGCCACGCCATCGAGCAGGACGAGCTCATGGAGCGGGTGCGCCGAGTGATGGACAAGCTGCCGATCCGACAACGGATCGCCGTTGTTCTGCGGGACATGGAGCAGTTGGAGTACGAGCAGATCGCGGCGATTCTGGCGGCCCGGCCGGCGGCCGTCCGCATCCTGGTCCATCGCGGGCGACAAGGGCTCCGGCGCATTCTTCTGCGGCGATGGCCGACAACCTTTGAAGACTTCGCTTCGGGGGGTGATGCATGACCGATCGTGATACCAGAATGAACTGCGCGAAGGCGCGACGCGGCATTCATGCCGAGATCGACGGTGAGCTTTCCACGGACGCACGGGCACGGCTCGACGCACATCTGTGCGCCTGCGAGGCGTGCCGGACGATGCGTTCCGAACTGCAGGCGATCCACTCAGCCGTCCGGCGTTTGGCGGCTGCGACGGACACAACGACGACAAAACCGGCACCGGCGATTCCGTTTATGCCATGCGGTCCACGGCGGACCGCATTGGCCGCGGCAGCGTGGGCTCTGGCGACGGCGGCCGTCCTCGTCCTGTGCGTGGGGGGCTGGCTGGCCCGGTCTCATCTGCACGCGCCCGCTAAGCCCCAGGCGATCA
>Ga0272443_10002107_pt1 | contig 26382 bp, 24 predicted proteins | sample SSMAcet12_FD_193581 | JGI IMG/M metagenome (GOLD analysis project Ga0272443, IMG submission 193581) | Marine sediment archaeal communities from Little Sippewissett salt marsh, Falmouth, MA, United States - SSM-Acet-12 | ecosystem: Environmental > Aquatic > Marine > Wetlands > Sediment ... | reverse complement strand
CTCCTGGAGGTAGGCCGGATAGACTTCCAGCACATCCCCCCGAATACGCAGGGATCCGCGGTCTAATATGGCGTCATTGCGGTCGTACTGCAGGGATATGAGGTCCCGGGCGAGAGCAGCTGCATCGCTCTGCTGTCCGACTTCGAGGCGCACCCGCATTTCGTGGAAGGCTTTCGGATTGCCGAGTCCGTAGATGCAGGATACGGTGGCAACGACGATGACGTCCTTGCGGTCCATAAGAGCGCTGGTGGCTGAGAGCCGCAGACGGTCGATCTCATCGTTGATGGAAGCGTCTTTTTCTATGTAGAGGTCCCGGGCCGGCACGTAGGCTTCCGGCTGGTAGTAGTCATAGTAGCTGACGAAATACTCCACCGCGTTGTCGGGAAAATAGCTCTTGAACTCCCGGTAGAGCTGGGCGGCGAGGGTTTTGTTGTGGCTGATGACGAGGGTGGGAAGCTGGGTGTGCTCGATGATCTTGGCCATGGTGTAGGTCTTTCCCGAGCCGGTCACGCCTTTGAGTATCTGCTCCCGGAGATTCTGCTCCACTCCTTCGGTCAGCTGTGTGATGGCATTGCCCTGATCTCCTGCGGGTTCGTATTCCGATACTACTTTGAACTTGGGCATGGGTTTTCTTCTATCCTTTCTGTATTTTTCCCGACTGGTCAGGCGGATCGTTTGCAGCCGATTGTACGGCGGATTTTCGGTTTATTCCCGCTCGATCTTGACGGGGGTCTGCAATCACTTCCCCTCGAGGCCGGCGCGGGTTCGTAATCTCCCACCCTCGAGGCCGGTGCGGGTCTGTAATTTCCCCTCTTCGCGCCCGCTTCTGGTTCGTAATCTTCCACCCTCGAGCCCGCTTCGGGTTCGTAATCTCCCACCCTCGAGCCAGGTGGAGGTGACGTTTAGCGCCAGGGTCCGGAATCATTGCCGCTCGAGCTCCGTCTGACGTCTCCATGTCGAAGTCCAGGCTTTCTCGGGCTCGAGCTCCGTCGGCCGCTTTTTTATCGACACGGCGTTCAATTATTCCCACTCGAGCTCCGTCGGCCGTTCCGCCAGTTCGATGGAGAGGGTCCGCTCGCGCCCGTTCCGAAGGATCTTCACTTCGACTACCTCCCCTGGCTGGTTGTCCTCCAGGGCACTGAAGAGATCGGAGATGGTCCCCACCTGCATGCCGTCGACCCCGACGATGATATCCCCGCCGAAATAGATGATCGAATTACCGTACCGCACCGGATTGGAGCGATCGCCGCCCATTAATCCGGCTTTGTCGGCAGGGCTGCCAGGAGCCACCTTCGATACCATTATACCTTTTGAAACTGATAGCTTGCCGTAACGGACGATGCTCGGTTCGAGCTGCACAGGGACGATGTCAATCCAGCCGCGCAGAACCTTCCCGAACTCGATGAGCTGAGGAACTACACGCCGGGCTGTATTGACCGGTACGGCGAAACCTATGCCTACGCTTCCGCCGCTCGGGCTGTAGATCATTGTGTTGATCCCCACCATTTTACCGCTGGTGTTCAGAAGGGGCCCTCCGGAGTTACCGGGGTTGATGGAAGCATCGGTCTGAACCATTCCGCGGATGACCAGATTCCGCGACGTCTTCACGGGGCGGCCCAGTCCCGAGATGATACCGGTAGTGAGCGTGCGGTCGTAGCCGAAGGGGTTACCGATGGCAAGAACAATCTGCCCTACCCGCAGATCATCGGAGTTGCCGAAGGGAATGGTTATCAGCTTCTTGTCCTTTGGATCGAATTCTACGACTGCCAGATCATTTTCCGGATCCTTCCCTATAACTTCCCCTTCATACTGGCTCCCATCGTAGAGATTTATGAAAACTTTATACGCGTCCTTTACTACATGGTAATTAGTGAGGATATACCCCCGCGAATCGATTATTGATCCCGATCCGGTCCCTCCTTCCCGGGGAACTGGTTCCAGGAACCAGTTCAGACTGAGGGTTTCGGTGGTGATATTGACTACGCCGGGATTCATTTGCTGGTAGACATTGATATTCCGTCTTTCGTAATCGGTTAGCTGGCTATCTCCATTGGTGATTTCATACATCTCCGGCTCAGCTGAAGTCGACGGCTGCAGTTCGAAGTCGTATTCAGGAACCTCCTGCTGCCCCGCAATCTGAGTGGCTGCTTCGTTTCGGTCCCGCCAGGGAAAATCTATGATCCCGAATCCTATCAGGAGCAGGAAAACGATCAACAGAATACTGACACTGTAGAAAAACAGCTGACCTCTGTTGTGAGATCTCATCTTGCACCTCCAATGATAAGTATAGGTACTGAGGCTGCCTTTGTGAAGTGTCCCCGAAACGGTACCTGCAACCGAAATAATTCTGCACCAGCCAGTAAAATGCTGCAGATTAAATCCTGTAGGACAAGATTGCAATGTCCCTTCAGGCTGCGCTCCAGAAATAATCTCCTTCAGCGAACCTGCGGTAGTGGACCGCCTCGAGCAGGTGCTCATTCCTGATGGAATCCGATTGTTCAATATCCGCAATCGTACGGGCGATCTTGAGCACCGAGTACTCCGCCCGTGTAGATAGACCGAGCTGAATGACCGCATTTTTTAATTCCAATGATGTCTGCTGAGAAAGGGAACAGTATTTCTGTATATGTGCAGTATTCATGTCAGCATTTCTCCGGCACAGCTGTCTGTCAACCAATGATCCGCTCCTTCGGCTGAAGCGCTCACGCTGTATCTGTATCGCTCGTGCTATCTGTTTTGACATTTGGCGCGTATTCTTCACGGACTGAAGGGCTTCGCGGCGGTTCTCTTCCTGAATATCAATTTTTTCACTTCTGTTGAAAATGACCGGTCCCTGACGTTCCACGGGGATCCGAATATCGATCCGGTCCATCAATGCAGCTCCGAGTTTTTTCCAGTACCGATGAATTTCCACTGGCGTACACATGCAGACTGCATCAGGACAGCCGAGTTTGCCGCAGGGACAGGGATTTGCTGCCAGGAGGAGCTGAAACCTCGCAGGAAACCAGTAGTGCATTCCGGATCGGGCGATCTCAATAATTCCCCGTTCCAGGGGTTCCCGGAGTGATTGGAGAAGGGATGTTGAAAATTCCAGAGCTTCATCGAGGAACAGTACTCCGTTGTGCGCATAAGATATTTCACCGGGCACAATATGAGACCCTCCCCCGATGAGCCCTTCTCTCGATGCAGTATGGTGAGGTGTACGCAGGGGCGGCCGCCGTATCAATCCGGTATTTTCCGGGAGAATGCCGCCTATGGAGTAAATGCGAGTGACTTCGATCGATTCTTCCCTACCGAGATGAGGCAGCAGGTTGACGAACCTCAGTGCGGCCATTGTCTTCCCAACCCCTGGAGGCCCGAACATCAGCATGTGATGCCCTCCAGCAGCAGCAATTTCACAGGCACGCTTGAGTTGTTCCTGCCCCAGCACATCGGCAAAATCAAGTTTGTATCTCCGGTTCTCCGTAGAAGTACATTCAAACTGGGGAATTACTTTGGACTGTGCAGCTGCTTTTTCTTGAACTTTAGCTTTCCGGCCGTGCATCAGAAGAGTAAATATTTCTACTGTCTCTTTCAGGTGACTTATTGGCAATACCCTGCCTTCACCTACTGCGGCTGCTTCTCTTGCATTTTCAAAAGGTACGATGCAGTAATCGATCTCAGCTTCCACTGCCGAAGCTACGGCCGCAAGCACGCCATGTACCGGTCTGACTGTTCCGGACAACTCTAATTCACCAAGTATCAGAACTGTCCACGGTATACGGTCCGCGTATTCGATCTGCCCGCTTGCTATGAGCAGCGCCGTGGCTATAGGCAAATCAAATGACGCCCCGACTTTTTTGACTCCCGCCGGCGCAAGGTTGATCAAAGCCCGCTCTCGAGGTACACCGAAGCCCGAATTTCGAACTGATGCTCTTACCCGTTCCCGTGATTCTTTCACCGCGTTATCAGGTAATCCGACTATGTCCATGCCGGGAATTCCGCGTCTCAAGTCTACCTCGACGGTTACCAGATCGCCTTCGAATCCTCCGCTTGCATAGCTGTAAATTCGCATTGCTTCCCCCTTTTCCTCAATAAGGAGTCATAGCGCTTTTCTGATTTAAAATGAGTTGGGATCGGATTGCATTTTAGGGTAGAAGCTAATGGCGCCCTTTTGAATGTCCTTCAGGGAGGAATTTATACTGATTTCAGGTACCGTTTCGTGGACACTACTGATACAGGGACGGCTGAAGCCGGCAGCTGCGATGGCTTCTACACTCGGTCGGGCTAAGACCCGAAACGGGCAATCTCCTGCTGCACCATCTCATCACACCGCTCGTTGAGTTCGTTCCCCGAATGACCTTTGACCCACTTCCAGTGGAGGTCGAGACCCTCGCTTACTTTTTTGAGCTCCTGCCAGTACTCCCGGTTCTTTACCGGTTTCTTGCCGGCGGTGATCCAGCCGTTTTTCTCCCACCGAATGATCCAGTCAGTGATACCGTTTTTGACATACTGTGAATCAGTGTACAGGACTATTTCTCGCGAATCCGCGGCAAAGTCAATTCGGGCGGTCTTCAGTGCTTCGATTACCGCGGTGAGTTCCATCTTGTTGTTGGTGGTGTACTGCTCGCCTCCGGAACGTTCCCGCCGGGTACCCCCGTCGATTAAAACACAGGCCCAGCCCCCCGGTCCCGGATTGCCGCTGCAGCCGCCGTCGGTGTAGATGATCAGATTATTTTCTTTCATACTTATTCTCTCGCAGCTACATTAGGACGAATACACTGTTCATATCAAGCCCCGCAATTGACGAACTGTATCGGTGGTGCGTATACTGAAAATCGTACTACTGGGAGGATACATGGCGGAACAACTTATACTAAAAAACCTCGAGTTCATAAAAGTATTGCCGAGCTGGGCACAGGACCTGTCGTACAAGTATTGTTCCAAAACTGCCAACCTGTATATCGTCCACGGCAATATAAGAGATTTCCTGCCCAACAAGATGGTGGAGGGAGAGTTCATTTTCGTCCGGATACAGGAGTTCATCTCGGAGGTCCTTTTCGGCAACCGCGATATCATCGCCTATTACGACCGTTCTTCGGGAATCAATTTCTGCACCGCCGAGATGCGCAAAAACTACCTCGCCGAGATGCGGCGGCTCTTTCCCGATGAAGACCCCGAGAACTTCGTTTCGAAAAATCCCGGCCACGCCTTCGACTACCTGGAAAAATATTTTCTTCTCAATATTCCCAATAAAAAACGGATCGTGCTCATCCTCGACTATGCCGAGACCATCGTTCCGAACACCGAGCTCAGCCGTATGGACGACGAAGACCGGTACTGTATGGTAACACTCAACCGCTGGGCCCACGATCCGATTTTCACTCAGGGAGACGTCTCGATCATTCTCCTTACGGAGAACCTCTCGGATCTGAGCCCGCGCCTGGTGAGTTCACCTCACACGGTTAAAGTCAACATTCCGATCCCCGACGAGAAGGTCCGGCTCAGTTTTCTCAGATCCCTTGAACGCAAAGAGGAGCTCATGATCGAGTACCGTCTCAACTGTGAGCGGATCGCCAAGGTGACCAGCGGATTGAACCTGATGAATCTCAATCAGCTGGCGGCGGAGTCGTTCCAGGAGAACCGGCCGATCACGATGGAGTACCTCCAGGAGCGCAAGAAGGAGATCATCGAAAACGAGGCCTCCGGTCTGCTCGAGTTCATCGAATCGGAACACGATCTGAGCATGGTGTCCGGTCATGATTTTGTGAAAAAAAGATTTAAAAGCGCCGCCAGGGCAATAAAACAGGGACGCCTCGATGTGCTTCCGATGGGCTATCTGATTTCCGGCCCGGTCGGGACCGGCAAGTCCTTTATGGTCTCAGCTTTTGCGGGTGAGATTGGCATTCCGATCGTCAAGTTTCGCAACTTTCGTTCCAAATGGCAGGGAGTGACAGAATCGAACATGGAGAAGGCCCTCAACATCCTCAAGGCCATGTCGCCGGTGGGAGTCATGATCGATGAGGCGGACGCTTTCCTCGGCGACCGAAACCAGGATGGCGATTCGGGAACCAGCAACCGAATTTTCGCCCAGATTGCCTCCTTCATGGGCAACACCGAATATCGGGGCAAGATCATCTGGTTTCTCATTACCTGCCGGCCCGACCTTCTGCCGATCGACCTGAAGCGTCAGGGACGTGCCGAGGAGCACCTTGCCCTTTTTTATCCCGAAACCCAGGCAGAACGGGCGGATCTTGTGAACACCCTGATTAAAAAACTGAAGATGAAGGTCCAGAATGTGGATATCCCGGACCTTCTCAAGCGGTATCACTTTGAATCTTCCGGCGCCGATCTTGAAGCCATCCTGATTCGAGCCAAGTTCAACGCCGCCATGACCAATCACGTTATTGTAACGAGGGAAGATCTGGAGACAGCAATTCAGGACTTTATTCCGCCATCCTATCCGCACGAGATAGAGCTGCAGAATCTGGTTGCGATACTCGAATGCACCAGCCGGGAAATGGTCCCGAAGCGGTTCCGCAATCTTGATCGTTCGAAAATTGTAACCCAGATACGGGAACTCAAGGAACTTCTTGGAGAGGAGCGCTCATAGTGGACATTACCCGCACTCATTACGGCACCACCGGGGACGGCGAAGCGGTAGATCAGTTCTCGATTTCCAATTCACAGGGGGTGTCATTCCGCCTCATCACGTACGGTGCAACTATCACATCAGTGAAGACACCATCTGCCGACGGTAAAATAGAGGAGATCACCATCGGGTTCGATACCCTCGAAGGGTACGAAGGTCAACATCCCTATTTCGGGGCAACCGTCGGACGATTTGCCAACCGGATCGCCCGTGGAGAATTCGGGATCGGCGGCACGACATACCAGCTTGCCAGGAACAACAAGGGGATACACCATATCCACGGCGGACCACATGGATTCAGTCGAAGGGTGTGGGAAGCCTTTCCAGTAAAAAAACAGAACGAGGCGGGTGTCACACTGAACCTACACAGCGTACATCTCGAAGAGGGATATCCCGGGAACCTGGATATAAAGCTCGATGTCATGCTGAATGAAGACAACGAGCTCAGCTTCACGTATGAAGCTGCAACCGACATGCCTACACCGGTCAATCTGACCAATCACACCTATTGGAATCTTGCAGGAGAGTGCAGCGGCAGCATTGCCGATCACATCATGTACCTGAACTCATCAGAGTACGTTGAAGTTGATGAAGAACTGATCCCGACCGGTGCTGTAGTGCCTGTCGAGGATACAGCCTTCGATTTCATGATTCCAAAGCCTATCGGTGAAGGTATTGAAGAAACCGGAGGATTCGATCACTGCTTTACCCTCTCGAATGAAAATGCTCTCTCGATTCCAGCCGCCCGCGTATTCGATCCAGGCAGCGGCCGCAGTATGACGGTTTTTACCATCTCCCCGGGCATACAGTTCTATACGGGTAATTTCCTTCAGAACAATCCAAGCCGTTGCGGCGAGGTCAATACACACGGCGCCTTTTGCCTCGAGACCGAGGAATTCCCGGATGCAGTCAATCACCCGGAATTCCCGGAAGTGATTCTGCAGTCTTCAGACCGGTATTTCCGGAAAACCATATATCAATTCGGAATAGAACAGTAAGGCGGCGGACCCGCCTGAAAAGGAGTCAAGATGAGTTCTTACAGTCCGTTACACTTTGATTTTATTCTGACAGATTCCAAACCTGAGAGCAAACAACAGGTGCTGGAAATATTCGCCGAACAGGCTGCTCAGACTGATGTACTGAAGAAGTTCAAAGCGAAGGACCTGCTGCAGAAACTGGAAGCCCGTGAGGCCCTCGGCAGCACCGGTTTCGGCGAAGGGGTGGCCATACCGCATTGCGCCATCGATGGCTTGAGTGATTTTGTACTCGGTATGATGATCATCCAGGAAGGAGTTGATTTCGAAGCGATCGACGGCAACCCTGTGCGCCTGCTTTTCCTCATAATCGGCCCTTCGGAACAGCGTAACCGTCACATAAAGATCCTCTCCGCGATCAGCAAGATGGTCAAGACACCCGGAGTGGCGGACAAGCTCCTGTCCCTCTCCGATACCGGCAAGATCGAGCAGCTTCTCAAACAGCACCTTGCCATACGCCCGGACAAGCCTTCCGCCGAAGGATTCTGTATGGTTCAGGTCTACATCCAGAAAGAGTCGGTCTTCGATGATGTCCTGGAGCTGCTCTCATCCGAAGTGGAAGGGTCCATTACCGTAATCGAGACCCAGAATGCAGGAGAATACCTGCACCGTCTCCCCCTCTTTTCGACATACTGGACCGAGGGGAGTTCAACCTTCAACCGGCTGATCCAGACGGTCGTACCGAAATCGCACTGCAACAACCTGATTCGAAGGATCAACATGATCGAAGATACCTATTCGGACAACCCCGGTATACTGGTAACCGCCCAGGACCTGATGTACGCATCAGGATCCATAGATTTCTGAACCACTGTGAAAGGTTAATGAGAATATGATACAAACCTGGATTCATTCACTGCATGTGCCGGCCCTTATTGTTGTCGGTATAATGACTTTCGCCGGACTCTACTTCGGCAAACTGATAAAACAGATCAAGCTGCCGTCCATCATCGGCTTCATGCTTGTAGGTGTTCTACTCGGACCGAGCCTCTTCGACCTGATTAACGAGCAGCTGCGGAGCAATCTCGGATTCATCACAGAAATAGCTCTGGGCTTCGTAGCCATCAGCATCGGACTCGAGCTGAAGATGACGACCCTGAAGCAGCAGGGCATCGCAATCATTATTATCATAATTACTGAATCCCTGCTGGCGTTTGTCCTGGTAACCGCTGCGGTAACGTGGTTTACCGGCGATCTTGCCATGGGATTGATCTTCGGAGCAATCGCGCCCGCCAGCGCGCCCGCCGGTACGGTGGCTATCATTCAGGAATACAAGGCCAAGGGGAGTCTGACCAAGGCCCTCTACTCGGTTGTCGGCTTCGATGACGGTCTCGGAATAATTATTTTCGGCTTCGCAGCAGCCATTGCCAAGAGCGTCATTCAGCAGTCCGCCGGGATGCATGCCGAGAGCACCGCCGCTCTGCTCATTCCGCCCTTGATCGAGGTAGGCTTGAGCATTCTCGTCGGCGGAGGCGCGGCAATCGTCTTCGTCTTCCTCGGCCGCCGCCTTACAAGCAGCCGGGACCTCTTTACCCTGCTGTTTGCCACTGTTCTCATCACCAGCGGCCTGAGTGCCCCCTTGCACATTTCACTGATCCTCACCAACATGGTCCTCGGCTTTATCATAGTAAACACGCAGGCGAACAGCCTGATAAAGAAGATCGAAGGCGAACTGTCGAACGTAATGCCCCTGCTTTTCATCCTCTTCTTCGTTATGGCCGGGGCGAATCTTCACGTTGCCGCCCTTCCCTCACTCGGCCTGGTCGGGGTCATCTATATTATCAGCCGTTCGCTTGGACTGGCGGGAGGCGCGACGCTCGGAGCGGTCATCGGGCGTGCTGAACCGAAGATCCGCAAGTATCTCGGTCTTGGAATTCTCAGTCAGGCCGGTGTCGCGATAGGACTTTCCCTCATCGTCAAGCAGGAATTCTCAAGTCTGGGTTCACGAGGCGCCGAGATAGGCAGTGCAGTGATCACGACCGTAACCGCCACATGTATTTTCTTTGAGTTTATTGGTCCGATTCTTACGAAGTATGGTCTCCAGAAGGCCGGGGAGATTGATACTACTTCCTGAGAAGTCCCTGAATGATCATCTCGACGGCATCCTCCTCATCCAGCCCCCTGGACATGAGGGTTTGAAGCTGCTTTGAATCGACCGAACCGATGGCAGCTTCATGGGTGATGTGGGCCTTCGGATGACGGCAGTCGACGATGGGAATCGCCTTGGCCTGGCCTTGATCCTGTACGATCTCATTGCAGTCCACATGCCCCTTGGCGCCCGGCGCTGTGGCCGTGAGCTCGTTCAGGATCTCGGCCCGCGCTCTGTTGCGTACGGCGATGTTGCTGGTAAGCAGCCCCCTCGAATTGGCTCCCTTCAGCCAACCGGCTTCCCGTATCTTAATCAGGTCGTCTTCCCTGCCGCTGATACGGGAGAGAAGCTCCAGAACAGAGTTGTCGCCGCATTCGGCTTCGTAGTCGATATCGATCAGACCGACCCGCCCCCTGATGAGTTCGAACTCGGTGGAGAAACGGCTGCTGTCGCCGAGAAACACCCGTGCTTTCGGGACCACTTTTATGCCCTTTTCGTTGCTGTGAATATGCCGCTCGAAGTAGGTGTATTCAGCGTTCGCATCGAGGTGTATAACGGCATCCATGAGATGCTCAACCTCGGAAGCCGCTGAAAAAGTACAGTGTGATATGAAGTGCGCTTTGGCCCCTTCCTTGAAATGAACATCCATCTTGATGTGCTGCAGTCCGTTCTCCAGCATTCCGAAGCAGAAGTACACGGGGTTCTCGATAACGACGCCGCTCTCGACTACGATCTTCACATCTACGCCGCTGCTGGTTTCAGATGATTCAACCTTCAGCCCGTCTACAAGGGTCCTGTTGAGCACCTCGTTTCCATGAATCTCGACGTGAGCGACATTCGGTCCGAAGGAGTGCTGGTGCATGTTTATCGTCGAAAGGAGGCGTTCGAGTGCGCTCTTGTTGCTCATACCAGGACCTCTTTATCAGGAACATTCTTGTGCTTGCATGGTACACATCTGCGTTCGAAGTAACTGCTCAGTTTTTCCACGCTGCCCTTATCGACGAGAGCGCCGTTGCACAGAAGGAAGGCGTGATCGGCATGCTTGAGGACCTCCCCCGAGTGCGTGATCATGATGACGGTGGTACCCTGTTCCCGAAGAGAAGCAAGCACTTCAAAGATGGAATTGATCGCATCGATGTCAACACCGGAATCGGGCTCATCCATCAGGACGACTTTGGGTTTCATCGCAACAATTGATGCGAGTTCGATCCGTTTACGTTCACCGCCGCTCAGAGTTGCATCGACATCGCGGACAAGATAACGATCGGGGTCGAGACCAACGAGATCCAGCACCTCCCTGGCGCTCTGCCCTTCACCGTTACGGTTACCGGCCCGCTGAATAAAATTCTCTACGGAGATACCATGGAACCGTGCCGGTTCCTGCCATGCGAGAGTAATTCCAAGCTTGGCCCGTTCATTGATGGAAAGATTCTTAATAGATTTTCCTTCGAACAGTATATCACCCTTGTGGCTGCGATACTCAGGCAGGCCCATAATGGTGTGTGCCAGAGTCGACTTGCCGGCTCCATTCGGTCCGACGACAGCGTGTATGTGCCCTTCCCAGAAATCGATCGACAGATTCTGCAGTATGTGATGTTCTCCGAAAGAGAGTGAAACATCATTCAGTTCGATTATTCCCATCAGTTCCTCGCTTTTTCTGCATCAGCATCTCAACGTAATACCGCTCTTCAATCCTGTCAGTTCCGATCTCAAGATCAGACAGAATACTGTGAATCTTGTTTCGTGATGTATGTATCTCCGATTCATCTTCAACGATACACTCTATCTCAATGAACCATCCCAGACCATCGACATAGGTAAGTTCGATTGATGCCTGTTTATACGTAAATAGATCACCTGCTTTATGTTTTTCTATGTACTTAATATAACCAAGATACTCACAAAATCCAAGAAATGTCTGCTCATCAGAAACACTAAATTCATGCTCCCTGTTGACTTCGATTCCTTTTTCCCTGGTTTTCTGTTTATATGTTACCGTTGATACATTATCTTCATGCCGCAGCCGAAAGAGCGTCTTCGAGCTGCCGGGATGGGCGAAATAGATATCCCGTTTCTCGAATCGGTGATCGAATTTGGCGATGTTCCGCAGTTTCTTCCGCATGCTCTCAGGATCATCTATATGTGCCTTCGTCTCTACTTCAATAGCCATCGATGCCTCGCAGTAAGAATTAATCTCCGGGACCCGCAGATCCGGATACCTGTATTTGTCGCTTTTACTCCTTCCATGGAAAAATCATTCCCTTGAGCGTACGGCTGCCAACCTTTTCCTTCTCATCGAGCAGGAGCGCATCCCAGGGTATGTTCTTCCGGTTCGCACCGGGGTTTGCCTCGAGGTAATCATACTTGTACATTCTCAGCTTGAGGGCAATCTGATGAGAAAGAAGAATTCCGCTTGCACCGGGTAAAAGAAAGGCTGTCACTGTTGAAATCACGATGTTAAACAGCGTGTAGATTCCGAGGAATATCGAGAAGCCGGGATTGTCGAAACAGAGAAAAAGACTCTTTTTGAAAACCCCTTTTATGCTCTCATCGACCTGTACTCTGACAGGGAACAACCAGAGGGTGACCAGCCACCAGAAGATGGAAAACCAGAACAGAATCGATGCCGCCGTCAGCCCGATGATACCTCCCATCGAAAAATAGAAAGGGAATCCAACCACCAGTACAATCACCTGGAAGGAAGAAATGGCCCCGAAGAGAGCTGATAGCCGCCAGACTGCTGTAATACTGGTGAAGAGACTCCTAAAATCGGGGGCCTTTCCCGTTAAAAATCCATAGGTGTATAAGGACACCCCGCCGGCGTAGAAATGCAGAATGAATATCAATACAATGGTTACCATCAAGACCATCACGGGCGCCTTGATCAGCATCATCGGTACTGTTAGAAATCCAAGCAGAATGAGAACAAAACCCAGATTCAGTATCGCTATCGTAATCAGGTTGTCCCACCCGTCGAAGAAGGCTTTTTTTAGAAAGAATCCAATCATTTCATAACCTGTTATCTTATTCTGACCCGGGGATAAGCAGCAAGCAGTATAATCGCGAGCAGTCCGAAAGCCCATTCCAGTCCAACAGCATCTGCAACCGCACCGAAAGCCGGAGCAATAACAGCTACAATCAGCGTCTTCAACTGGCTTTCTATCGACAGTCCGGTTGCCATCACTGTCCCCTTAATATTTTCACTCACATAGCCCACCGTCATGGGCCGGCGCAGATTGTGCAGGATGTAAAATCCAGTGAACACAATTACGCCAGGCAGAAATGCATTGTAACCCATACTGATTCCTACCGCAACCAGTATCGCTGCAGCCGAAAGGTAGGTTGTATTCAGCCCTTTTCGCGGTGAATGAAAAAGCTCAGCTACTGTGCCGGAATACTGTGATACAACGGAAGTGCCGATGTAGAGAATGAAGTAGAGTACCCCGACGATCAGCGCCACCCGCCTCTGGTCCGACAATGCCAGAAATACCGGTAAGGATAGAGCCAGATTTTTCATGAGAGGCTGAATATAATCCTTCGATGCCTTGAAAACCCCGTCGTATATACTCGAGTTCATGAGGATACAACGCAGCTTTTTATAAGTGATCATTCCACGCAGGTCCCTGAGAGTTCTTCTGATCGCTTCCCTTGTCCGTTCGGCAAGTCCTCCCTCATGTTTCGGCTCCTCTTCACCACTGTAATCGAGGTAGTGCGGGTAGCTTTTTAACAGAAAGAAACCGAACGTATACGGAATAATTGTGAAGAGAAAAACGTTGCGGTAACTGCCGGAGAGAAAAACAAGAAGTGCCGCAATCAGGGCTGACACAGCCGATCCCCGCTGGCTCCAGCTGCGGGTATGGCCGTAGTAGTGCACCCTCATGTGCTCCATACTGTTCCGCTTCAGGTAGTCTAGTATCATCGCCTTGTGGGTACCGCTTCTGAAAGCCTCGCCGACAGCGAAGAGAACCATGGCAACAGCGTACATACCAAAAACGGGATAGAAGTAAAAAATCAGAAACGATCCAATGTAAGCCCCGAAGGCCGCCATCATGGCCCTCCGCCGGCCGAATGAGTCCGCCAGCATTCCGGTCGGTATCTCGAGGATGTTTGTGCTGATCTCCCTTATACTGAACAGAATTCCGATCTGAAAAAATTGTATACCAGCTTCACGGAAAAAAAGGATCAGGTACGGATCAAAGAACTGGAGGTTCTTGAGAAAACCGTACGCACTGAATTTGTAATACTGGATATCCTTTTTAAATGTTTTCATGACCAAAGAATAATTGAAAACGCCGTCCCTGTACAGCAGAGACGGCGCCTGTTATAAGTAGTGGCGAAGGGATTTGAACCCCTGACCGAACGGATATGAGCCGTTTGCTCTACCAACTGAGCTACGCCACCAGGTAAATGTTCACAGAACTATAACAATGGATTGTAATTTATGTCAATAACCCTGTAGAATTGTTTTTAGTGTCCCCGAAACGGTACCTGTAGATAGGAACAAAAAGGTACCGTTTCGGGGACACACTTCACGGGAAGGAGCTGAAAGTGAAACACACCTGGACAACCGATGTACGGAGTTACGAGCTCGATATGCACAGACACGTCAACAACGCGACCTACCTCAACTACCTGGAAGGGGCGCGCATGAATTTTCTCAACAGTATCGGATTCGACTACGATGAGTTCTTCAAACGGGGATACAGTCTATATGTTTCTAAAATTGAGATCGCTTACAAGGCCCCGGCCTTTTTAAACGACCGAATAGATGTTGCGACGGAAGCCGTGAAACTGAAACGTCTGAGCGGTGTGTTTCGGCAGACAGTCTTACGCGGACAAACGGTTCTTGCCGACGCCTATGTCACCTGGGCCTGTGTAAACAGGGATGGCAGACCTGTACCGCTCCCCGACGACTTTTGTTTTCCCGAATTCGAACCGACGGAAAAAGATCTGCCCGTATAACCGTGTTAGCGATTCTACACCAGTTTGTAGTGGCGGCTCAGATTGAAAAGTTTTGAATTCCAGTAATTTTCCGTGGTATAGCTTCGCCGGTCGGCTGGATCCGATATTCTTCCGGCAATCTTCTGGAGACTCTGAAACGCCTTACTGAGATAGGTGACCATGTTGAGTTCTTCTTTCTCCGCGGTTGATGGAAGGGTAATTGTTCGGAAATAGTAGTACAGGTGCCTGTAGGGATCCTGTCTGGTGATTTTCTCCTGAGCGAACAGAAGGCTGAAGGCCTCCTGCGAATCTTCGGGACGCCCCAACTCGTACAGGCAGAAACCCGAAAGAGCGTACAGCATCTGTCTTACCATGTTGTAAGTGCCAGGAATTTTCAACGCGAGGTTCTCATACGGTTCAAATCCGTCGATCGGCAGCCACCCGATAGGATAAATATCGTGGGATTCATCCTCGAGATACGATAGTGCTTTCGTAATATAATCGTTGGCCGTCTCAAGATCGCGATTGAGCAGATGTGCCTCCGCCTGGAAGAAGAGCGTCTCGGATGTGGGAGAAAGGGATGCGAGAATTTCTCTGGCTGTATCGATATATCCCTGGTAAATAGAGGCACGTGCTAACCAGGACATAAAAAAATCATGCCGTCCTCCTTCGAAATAGAGCCGGTCATGTGTGAGGAGTTCCTGGAGAAGCTGGTAGGCTTCCCTGTACCGTCCCAGCTCGAACTGGATTCTAGCCCGCAGCATCATGGCATACCTCTCCCACACTCTGCGTCCGCTTGTACGGGCCTTCTGTTCCGAAGCCAGTGCATGGGAATAGGACAATGAATAGTCACCGGTCAGAAAATAACTCAGAGATGTCAGTGCTATACTTTCACAGGCTGCTGAGCTGAGCTGCGTGTCAAAGGTTTTCTGCCTGGCCTGCCGAAAATACTCCGATGCCTCGGTCATTCGATTGTTCGTCAGCATGACCTTGCCCAGCAGGATAATCGCCCGGCTTTCGAGTTCCGGGAAGTCCTCCTCCTGAACCTGCAGGAGTGCTTGCTTGACCTTTTTGAGCACCCGTTCTCCTTCACCCCGCTTTCGCCAAAGGTATTCCCCCTCCGCGTACGTCTTGAGGATCCCGGCCCAGCCGGTGAGTTCTTCCTTCGGTCCCGCACCGGGTTCAGCAGGAAAAAGTGCCCGGTAGTATTTTTCTGCCAGATCCATCTCTCCGTCCCACATACTGGCCAGCAGAAGGACCGTCTGCTCAATTGCGGGATGCCGTGCATGTAGGAGGTCTACTGCCCGCTGGACCTGAGGTAGAAGAAGTATCTCCATATCGGAGAGAATCCGTTCTGCCAGAAGCCTGTAGATGGACAGCCAGCCTTCAGGAGTAAACTGTATACGGTCGGCCGTTTCGATAATCTTGTAAAACTCGATGCTGTTGTAGTCCTGGAGTACTCCTTCTTCAATAGCATGATCCAGCCGTGTGCAGTCGATTTTCAGCCTGTTGAATACCTTGGTCTGATTTCTTCTTAAAGTCGGATAATACCTATCCGTGTCTGTCAGCAGTCCCAGAGAAACCAGTTGATAGAGACACTGGTCTGCTTCCTCCTTGCCGATACCGCTGAGGGACAATATATGCGAAAGCGTCGCTTTTTTCACCAATCCATCCAGAACGGTGCAGCAGTAATAGACACTTTGAACCTGTTCGATCGAGTCCTTCAGTACAGCAACGATCCTCTCAATCTCAATCTCGCCCTTATGACCTGGCCGGATGGCGGTTTCAGGTATATAAAGCTGGTATGGCGAGGATATATCCGTCTGAGACTGAGAAGACAGCTGTTCAATCCATTCTCGAACCGGAAAGCTCACTGTGTGAACATTCTGTTCTGAGAAGAGGCTGCAGTCTTCATTTCTCATAGTTACGATCGGCAGGAATAGATTGGCCTGCTGATTGTCCCTCAGAATTTTGAAAACAAGCTCCTTCACTTTCTCTTCCTGTTCATCTATACCGTGGACCACGATGATCGGAAGCAGGAGATCCTTCTCCATTTTCACCCGATATGCTTCGAGATAATTGAGAAAACACAGCAGCGTGTCACTTAACGACCAGGAACGAAACGGGATTGCTATCAATCCCTTCATTTCATCCCATACCGCTTTTTCATTCCGTGTGCGATCTTGAGTATTCTGCTTGAAAAAATCCGGTACAATACCGTTAAGAAGTGTCATGTAGGCGGGGCCGATATTATTACACCTGGTAATATGCAGCCATGGCTGCTGTTCGCTCTTTGATTCAATCAGACGAAGAACATTCTGAATGATCAATCGTTTTCCGCTGCCGGCCGGACCTGTCAGGACAGGGATCTTTTTCTCTTTGCCCTCGTACATACGAAAGATATGGTCCAGTAGACGGTCGAGGATATCACCCCGGTGAAAAAGTTCAGGAGCCGCTCCAGAGGACAGATTATCCCGATTGAAATCGACTATCTTGAAGTATCCATCTATTTCCTGATACGTGATGAAGTGGTTAATCATATCCAGTGCATCATGACTGCACCAAACGCCGTCTTCTTCCGGCAGGAGATATATGCCGTTTATACGGCTTTCTGTACCCATCCCCTTTCTCAGCAACCCGCTTTTCTGAATAAATACGGTTATGCCCGGAATTTCGTCACTGCGCTCATGTATCATCGTATGCAGGTAGTAGAGAATGTCCACGATGCGGCTCAGGGACGTGTTCTCCTCCTCACACTCGTAGAACAGCATGCTGGCTTTGGCCCTGACTTTATCGAAACCGGAGTTCTGAAATAATTGCTCAATATCAATAATAATTTCTTCTATGAGATGTTTTTCAGCTTGCATAAGCTGATGGAAACCATTAATTTCAATAGTAATATTGATCATCAGATATGTATTGTAACGTAGAATACGTTAATGTAAAGTAAAAGCATAGTGAAAAGGTATATTGAATACGAAAAAAAGAAATACCACTCCCTCATTCTTCATATTCAGCCCAGTACACCCTTTCAGTACGTTCTCGCTCGAATGAATGAAATTGAGTTCGTCGGATGCGAGCTCCCATCCGAACACATAATCTATTCCGTGCTTGAATTGCTGAATAATTCACTCCGGGCCCACAGGGATAAGGATATCCTGGAGCCTATTGTTCTCCAGTTCAAGGCCTGCACGCAGGGATTTGAAATTTTCATTCAGGACCTGGGCGGCGGATTTGATATTCACTCTCTCCCCTACGATATTCACGCCGACCTCGAGGAGATTGATATTCACGATAAAAGCTTCGAAAAGTACCGCCAGAGACACAATTACCAGAAGTTTGGTCTGGGTCTGTATCTGGCACGAAGAACGTTTCCTTACTTCTCTCTGAACTTCTTCGATCCCGGAGAAAATGAGGTGAATTGGGGTGAAGGCAATGTGGCAGGAACCCGGATCAGGCTTCGGACTACCACTGCCGAATTAGCATTTTCTGAGTTACCAGAAACCGAGGTACTGTATGAAAAACAGGAGAATCTATAACCGGACTCACTCATACGCCAAAGCGGTGTTTCTCTTTTACGATCTGATCGGATACGTTCGGGACATTTCGGCGGAGGGACTGAGAATTGAACTTGTATCGGATGAAATACCGGAATTCAGCGAAACCGCCCACACAACGATTATCTCTCACCCTGATCTCGAGTTGGATCCGTTCAACATACTCACTGAGATTCGATGGACACAGCGTAATGGACCGACCATCGCTGTAGGATTGAAAGTAGTCAAGTTTTCCTCTTCGCAGGGAGAGGAGATCTTTACCCATCTCGTGAAATTATTTGCCGATTTGAACTCACAGCCCGATTAGAACTCGATCTTTGGAGGAGCGGCACCGCCTTCCCAGTAGGCATCGTCTTTCTCAGTGAACGGCCTTCCATAGATCTGATCGAAAAGAAACCGGAAATCCTCAGGCTGCATCTCCATGAATTGGACTCCGAAAAAAGTCATGCCGGCGGCTTCATACCTGCGCATTACCCTCCCGAGAACCTTTACTGAACGTTTTCCAATATTAAGGACCAGATCCAGGTCCGTATAAATCCTAATTTCATTGCTCAGTTCACCCGAAGGGTAGGAAAAAAGAATACCAGAAGCGCTAACGTTAATAATCTCGGCATTGAAGTTCTTTTTCTCACGTTTATCCGAATAAAAATAACCGCTCTCTTTCAGGGAGAAAGCGAGAACATATGAAAATTCGAGTGCAAAGTCGAGAATATTGAGTGTAAACGGGCGCTTTCTTTTCCCCGTATTCGCGAGAAAGATGTATCCTACAACGTACTGGAGATAGATAATCGGGCAATAGAGTTCGGAAAAAACTCCCTTCTCCGCCTTTTCCCTGAAATACTCCTGTGCTTCATCCCGATTCAATCCCAGATATGCTCCCTCTCGTTCTTTCGGATCGGGAAAGAGTTCTGCAGTTATCACAGGCTGCTGCGGATAGTCGTTATCCGCCGGCAAACCCCGGGACATCTGGGGTATGAAGATGCTCTTCCCTGTCTCCGTCATAAGCTTCTCCTCAAGATTCTGAGGAGCTCTGTTCCGCATCATGACAATCGAGTTGAGCTCGGCGAACTCGGCAGCCTTTTCCCTGAACTGCCGCAGAAGGTCCTGGATCTCTTGCCCTTGAAAATATTCCGAAACCAGCTGTTCATCGACTTTCCTGTATTCTCTGCTCTCGGGAAAACTGAGCTGCACTGCTACATCCTCGAATACGAAATTCATCGCGAGTCCCTGGGGAGTGGGTATTCTCTCATATTTCCTTTCCAGATTTTTCACCAGACCGGGAGGAATTGCCAGTGTAATCGTTTCTCCCGGTTCCAGTACCGCAGTCTCGAACATCATCGTGTGTCCATAGTATGAGAAGTAGACCCGCACTGGTTCATTACGGAAAAGAAATTTACCTTCGTTTGTGTCGCACTGTACCGTAATAACCTCTTCATCCCCCTCCACCGCGTGTCCCTTGACCTGGTAATCGGCACCGTGTATATCGAGAGGCATTTTATTCTCGGATAGTACGCTCAGTACGAACTCTTTTTCAATTCTGCCTACTTTTTCCCCCATTCAGTATCTCCTTGTCACATTTGAAATGTTCCGTACAGTTCAGAATCTGATAAATAATCGGGAAACTGATACTCTTCTTCCAACTCACTCAGATCAATATTCTCCGCCAGGATCCGCCATTCTCCCTGTTGAAAGGTAAATACAAGCTCACCGGATGTTCTGCCCTTCTGTGAAAACAGCCGTATATCCATTCGGGCGTTTCCATCCTCAAAACGTATCCGTCCAAAGCGGATCGATTCAACCGGATTTTTAAGATCAGGATAGAAACTCTTACGCTGTGAAGCGAAGTCCCGAATCTCTCCGGCATAGATATCTTCAAGGTTACTTTTTGTTTCCGTATCTTTCAAGAAGGAAAGCCAGTTTTCGACAAGCCGGTGGATCCGGCGGGGGTCGCTATCCTCCGGGGGAATAAGCATCAGAGCACCAATAATACGATCCTGCGGAATGTAAACTTCCGTGCCGGCCCGTTCGTAGAAGGGAAGTGTACGATTCACAGGTCTGGGAATGTTTTTGACTTCAGAAGTTTCCGAGCTGGAATTTATATCGGCGCCGGAATCATCATCACCGAAGGAAAGTGTCCGCTGCGGTTTTCCAGTATTATCCTCCATTACAGCTCTGCCTGGCTGTATGGGCTGGTCCTCACCTGTCTCATCTGAACGTTTGGTACAGGAAACGAAGATAAGAGTTGAAATGAGTAAGAGCGAAACAAAGTTCCGATACATAAAACACTCCCGGCAGATCCTGATGGAATTGTAACGCAAAACCGGCAGGATTAAAACTGTTATCGGCATGTAGACAATAAAAATGAGAACCAGTAGACTGGAGCCGAGGTATTGATCCCCGATGCAAAAGACCGAAATATTCACCCACCTGATTCATGATTATACCGAACCGATCCGCGATCCACTCTGGCAGAACATCTATCTCTCACCCGGTTTGAAGAGGCTCATCTCGCTCGACCCTTTCCAGAAACTGGGCCGCATCAAACAGCTTGGACCGGCCTTTCATATTTATCCGGGAGCGGTACACACCCGGCTCAACCACAGTCTCGGCGTGTTTCATCTGTCCAGAAAACTTCTGATATCCCTGCTCAATCAGTCCGGCCCGACTCGGCTCACATTGACGGGAGTGAAAGCCTTTCTCACAGCATCCCTCCTTCATGACCTCGGACATTTTCCCTTTGCCCACTCCCTGAAGGAACTGCCTCTCAAGGAGCATGAAGAAATGACTGCGGAGAAGGTCCTCTCCGAGCCGCTGCTCAGCGCAATCAGGGATTGGGTCGGTACTGAACCGAAGATGGTAGCGGAAATAGTAGATGAAAACCTGCCGGCCGAACATGGAAACGAAATACTGCAGTACCGCCGTCTCCTTTCAGGAGTGCTTGATCCCGACAAACTCGACTACCTCAACCGTGACGCCTATTTCTGCGGGGTCCCGTACGGTATTCAGGACACAGATTACATTCTGCACAAAGTCCATCTGCATCCTGACAGCGGAGTGGCCATCGAGGCTGATGCCGTCACCGCCGTAGAGAATATTCTATTCTCCAAATATCTCATGTACCGCACCGTTTACTGGCACAGAGTAGTGCGCATCGCCACGGCGATGATCAAGCAGGCGGTCTATACCGGCATGGCCGAGGGGAAGGTCCAACCGGAACAGTTATACTGGCTGGACGATGAACAGTTCTATCACACATTCTTCTCGAAAACTTTCCCCCCGTTTCGTCTCATAGATCAGGTGATGCGGAGACAGTTTTACAAAACAGTGTATGAGACACCCTTCGATAATTCATCAGACCTCCTCAAAACCCTTGGTTCTCTCGACACGCGCATGCAAGTACAGGAGCGTGTTGCTACACGCATCAGTGAGACCCTCAATAGCTCCATAGCCCCGTGGGAAGTAGTTATCGATATCCCTGAACCGATCTCCTTTGAAGTCGAACTTTTCATAAAAGATGGCGACGAGTACACACCCTTCGTTTCATCAGGTTCGGTTTTCAGCCGTCCAGTCGTGAACGGTTTTACCGCTTCACTGAGGAAAATCCGCCTCTTTCTCCCTCCCCGCCTTGAAGGAAGAATAAAGCACCCGCAAGAGCTTTTGCAATGATTTTTACTTCCGATCTTTTTACGGGGAACATCCCTCCGTGGGTTCGCCGTTTTGTGAAGCAGACCGGGCGCGGCATCAACCGGTACGGAATGATACGTGAAGGCGATCGCGTCCTTCTGTCCATTTCCGGCGGCAAAGATTCGCTTGCCCTCGCCCTTGCACTGGCTCTTCGCAAACGCTGGCTGCCCATAGATTATGAACTGCAGGCACTTCACATCGACTGGAAGGAGCACCCGCTCCCGCCTGAGAAAATGAATGAGCTGTCTGATTTTTTTCACATCCTGAAAATCCCATTCACTTCTGAGCAGGCGACTATGTTCTCCGAAACGTTCAATGGTGAGTTCAACTGCTATCTCTGCTCCCGTAACCGACGCAGAATCCTATTCGAACACGCCAGGGATCACCGTATAACAACTATTGCCATGGGGCATCATCTCGATGATATCGTTGAAACTGCACTTATCAACCTCTGTTTTCGGGCCGACTTTTCCTCAATGCTCCCGGTTCAGGATTTTTTCGATGGAAAACTTCATGTAATACGGCCAATGTGTCTGGTGAGGGAAAGCATCATCGATCGACTGGTGAGAGAGATCGATCTTCCTGTCGCGAAAGCCCCGTGTCCATACAACGAGACCAATATCCGGTCACGTATGAAACCGATTATCAGGTCGTTATCTCATATCGACCGCTACACCCGCGAACATATTTACAATGCCCTTGGATTCGGTAAAGAAGTGCAAAAGAAGGTATCAAATGACTTGCAAGAAGATTAATTGTCTCGTATTGTGGGGGTAAGGATCAGCTGGAATGAAATATTCGAAGGTAATGAAAGAGCGCATCAGAAGAGTCACCGTACTCTTCCGTGAGCTTGGATGCGAACTTTTTGACGAGGAAAAACTTGAGGAGAGCTACAGCTCTGCGTTCCTGACATCCAGGGGACTGCAGGGATTCTTCTATATTGAACGGGACAACCGCTTCCTCGAGATCGCCTACAACTTCGCTTTCAGCCCTCAACTCAGCAGTTTCCTGCAGCGCAAGATGAGTGATGTCCTCGAAGCATGCTTCGATTACGGATGTTATATGAACGCCTACTTCGATGAGCATGCAGTCGGGATTTCCCTTTTCAGCAAGATCTATTTCAGCGGCCTGAATTACTCCAGCCTTCGAGATACAATGGTGGATTTTTACCACTGCACCGATGCGATCAAAGAGGTTGTCAGCCTGAAGAAGTCCTGACGAGGAGCATACCATGGAAGTACATAACATGATGGAGGACATGGTTCTCCAAATTGTAGCCGAGGTCTTCGAAGAAAAAGCCAAACAGGGTTTTTCATTGGCGCATTGCTATCAGTGCCAGCTTGATGTAGCGTGCTATGTACTCAACCGTATAAAGCCTGAATATATCATTTCCGGCCGAGGCCTGGCCCACTACGAAAGCGACTACCAGGACCATATCCAGAAAAATGCTGACGTCGTAGCCCTGGTGAACGAAGGGATTCGGAAGATAGATGCCCGCCGCCGTCCGTATTACGACCAAAGTGTCCCCGAAAAAGTACCTGAAGAACTGTCCGGTCCTGCATTCAACTTTCCTGCGCTGATAGGGCGAATTTTGCACGGCAACACTTTTGAACCTCTCAAGGAAATCAATGTATACCTTCTTCAGAATGGAAAACCTGTTGCAATGATCGATAAAACCTGGTTCAATCCGTACTTCATTGTTGAAAGCACTCGCGGGAATTTTACTTTTCTTCCTAGACCTCTTCCAGCTAAAGAAATCGGTGTCCACAAAACAGAATCTCTTGAAGTCAGTATAGATGCAGATGGATACAGCCCGTTGAGTCATCACTTTGAGATTTCACTTATCTCTCAAAAAGATGTTCTGTATAACTTTTCGATGCAGAATACCTATAAAATCGGTGAACTGTATCTCTTTCCAGAAGATCAACCGATGGAGATTAACGAATAATTAGTGTCCCCGAAACGGTACCTGATATTCAATTATACTATTTTAAGCAAATACATAGTTTGGTAAAACATCGGTAAACCACTTTCCCGGTGTACTGTAAGCTCGAAACCACACTTTTTGAGAGTGAAGATCTAACTCAGTATGGCTCAGAAAAAACCGCCGTTTTATCCACATATGCATTATTTTATTAATTTTTTTATTCTGAATACCCGCCGCTTCAGCATGTGTATTATAAAACCTCAATCTTCGATTTATACGAAAAGGTTTAATGTAATTATGGTAAAAGAGATATAGCTCCATTCTGCATACTGCACTGTTGACGTTTTTACCAAAACGAGTACTCTCTCTTACATGCTCCGCCAGGTCCTTGCGAATTTCGCGGTCTATATAATTTACTGAAAAAAGTGGATTAGATCGATTGCGTGGTTCCCGACTATTTGTTCTATGGTGAAAAACTCTGAATCCCTGACTTTTTGAACGCAAACCGAATTTTGATCGAGATAAAATCGATGCGTATTCTTCCCGTTCATCGGTATATATCTTCAGCTGGTGTTTATTACTTGATCTTCGTTGTAATCTCAGTGCTTCATCAATGAGTTCGGCAAAACGGTTTATTATCTCTCCTGATGCAATCGGCACCTCTTTTTTTAATTTCTCAGATCTTGATCGTTGTGCTTCGGTCATACGCCCTTTACGTCTCAATTGCGAATAATTGAAGTTATAAACAAACTGGGAATTTTTCCCAACAAGCAAGTTGAAGTTGTTGGGGAAATACTGGCTTACAGTAAAACTCTCAAAGCCGTCAGCTGTAAGATTCTCTTGCAGGTCTAACTGATCCTTTAACAATGAATGCGCTGCAATGGCCTGTCTAGTTAATCTGTTGAGCTTATTTTCTATTGTTTTCGGCGAACAGATAAAGATTCTGCTCAATGACCTCAGGCTCATACAAGAAACCAACATCATCAGCAGTTTCTTATAATCAAGGTGTCGTTTCTCCCAATAATCGATGCTAAAAGTGCGATCTGAAAATATTCTGTTACAATTTTTACACTGATAGCGCTGGATCCTCTGTCCGTTTACAAGTGGGCGCCAGCCTTTTCGTATATACCATTTTTTTTGTTCACTTCTATAGGCTATATTTGATTTTGATGGATGATGAAAAGAACAAAATGTATTGGGGCAGAATGGAGGCTCCTGCTTCATGATTATCACTCCTAATTCTGAATATGTATTTCAAACAGAAAGAGGAGATAAACAGCACCTGCGCTTCAATAGATGTTTATATTAAGCCAAAAAAGTACCTTTTCGTGGACACTACTGATAGAACTCGGTATGTGTTTCAACATCTTGTATCCGCCCTGGCACTTCCTGCTCGACAAAATCCAGTACTTTGTGAATGATTTTAGCACCGTATTTTTTTGAGTTACTCACCAGCGCTACACCAATCTGGGCATAGGTGCAGGATTCATGCAGGTCTACTTCAGCCACCGACAGCTTGAACTTGGTCTGGAGCCTTCGTTTCAGAGATTGAACTACGCTTCTCTTTTCCTTGAGGTTGGTGGCATCAGGGAGATAGATAATGAACTGGATCAGGCTGACAACCATTTTTTTTACTTCTTCTTTTGAAACATGCTGGACAGGATATCCATCGAGAGGTCGCTCCTGGGCTGTTCGCTTTCTCTGCGTTCCCGCTCCTTGAGCGGGAGGTACTCCTGATTGTAGTGCATAGCCAGATGGAACACTTCGTCTTCACCGTAATGCTCCGGTATCAGTACTTCCAGATTGTATCCCGGTTCGGCAAAGCCTCTCCGCATAATGTGAATGGGATCGCTTACGGTTATGGCGAAATGGGGACTGTAATACAGGAGGAAAGCAATTACGAGGAGTATTATCAGTATGAAAAAGCTCAGATTCTGCTCCGCCTGATCAACAAGGAGGGGTTTGACTGAAAGAAAGAAACTGTAACCATTCTGAACCACATGCCTGTAGTCCATTGGACCGAAGTTTTTAGCGTAATAGGCATTGTCGTGCTTCGAAAAAATCGTCTCCCCGTCGTTTTTTATGACTAATAGTGATGGGATCGTTTCCGCCAATGATTCAGGATTCCCGCCATCGAACCTGAGAAGAAGAGACTGCTCCGTCTCCGCAAGTTCCTCCGCGACTCCCGGCATAAAACTGTATGTCTGCTGCACGAAACTGGTGATGAATATAGACAGTACCGTAACGGTAATGGTCAGCGTGGTAACCAGCGATACATGCCGCTGTGCCATCCTGGAGCCGGTGTGTTTTATCTGTTTGAATATCTTCAGGACCCTCAGGAGCCTGAGAATACGGGCGATCCGCACCGCTTTAGCTACCTTGAGTATATTGAGCACGCCGCCCAGACCGGCTGCGGTAGCGCCACCGAAATATACAGCCAGCATTACCGGACTGCTGTTGAACAGCAGCAAAGGGATCGAAGCGAAAAAGTCGATCCATCCCTTTCGCCGCAGGAGATA
>Ga0272443_10002105_pt1 | contig 26434 bp, 24 predicted proteins | sample SSMAcet12_FD_193581 | JGI IMG/M metagenome (GOLD analysis project Ga0272443, IMG submission 193581) | Marine sediment archaeal communities from Little Sippewissett salt marsh, Falmouth, MA, United States - SSM-Acet-12 | ecosystem: Environmental > Aquatic > Marine > Wetlands > Sediment ... | reverse complement strand
AGGGGCATTATCACGGCCGCCCGATGTGAATTCTGTCCTGGATGAGTGGGAAGAACTTGAAGCCATAAAAAGACTTCCGAAGATCGCGCGCTTCGGAAGTCTTTGTTATTTATTTGGGCTCCCGGTTCAGGGGATCTGCAGTGGACCGTCCTTGAACACACGGCGGGCTATCACCAGGCGTTGGATCTCACTGGTACCTTCCCCGATGGTCATCAATCGGGCGGCTTTATACATCGCTTCCACCGGATATTCCCGGCTGTAGCCGTATGAGCCGTGGATCTGGATAGCGCTGTAGGCTGCCCGTTCAGCCATTTCTGTGGCATACAGCTTTGCCGCTGCGCCGGCTTTTGTGAAAGGTTTGCCTTCGTCTTTCAACCAGGCGGCGTAATAGACCATCAGCCTGGCGGCATGGATCTCCGTGGCAGCATCAGCTACCAGCCACTGGATCGCCTGGTGATCCATCAAGGGCTTTCCAAAAGATTGCCTCTCGCGGGCGTAATCCAGGGCTTCATCCAGGGCGGCCTGGCCAATTCCCACCGATAGGGCTCCCACGCTGATGCGCCCTCCATCTAGAACATGCAGTGTTTGCTGCAAGCCCTCACCTTCGACTCCCAGCAGATTTTCCTTGGGCAGGCGGACGTTCTCGTAGCGCACTTCATGGCTGTGTGTGCCCCCCGCGCCCATTTTCTTTTCCGGGGGAGCGATGTTCAGCCCCTGTGAATTTGTGGGCACAATGAACATACTCATTCCCTTTGTTCCTTTCTCAGGGTCGGTGATCGCCAAGGTGACAATAAAATCTGCCGCGCCGGCGTTTGTTATCCATGCTTTGGACCCCTGCAGCACCCAATCATCCCCGTCCTTTTTTGCGTGGGTCCGGATACCTCTCAGATCAGAGCCTGCTTGGGGTTCTGTGAGTGCAAGGGAGGTCAATTTGCCATCTCCGGTTGCTGCTGGAGGCAAATAGGTCTTTTTCTGTTCCTCACTGCCGAAATACACCACCGCCGCGCAGCCTAGCTCATTATGCGCCTCGAGGGTTAATGCTGTTCCTCCATCACCCCAGGCGATTTCCTCAATGGCGATAGCCGAACTGATAGCATCGAGTTCTGCTCCGCTGTACTTCTCGGGCACACTCATTCCCAATAACCCCAGCGGCCCCATTTTTTTCAGGAGAGGAGGGGGAATTTGTTCATTTTCATTGATTTCCTGGGCTAAAGGTTTGATTTCCTTTTTCACGAAATCATGGATCGTTTTCCGCCATAAACGCTGTTCTTCTGAGAGGTGAAAATCCATCCTGGCCTCCTTTCCGAGTAAGATGGGATGGTAACGATCCTCTTACTTGCCCCGCTGTTGAAGAGATCGTTGGGGGGATATACCCTTCATTCTAAACTGAACTTCCCTCAGAATCAAATCAAAGATCCGTTGATTTGGGGGGACTTCCACTCTGGTAAAATCTATTTATTATGGAAACCCAACTGGAGAGGACTCCATGAAAACATCCCCTGTCGTATTGATCACAGGCGCATCATCCGGTATCGGAGAGAAAACAGCTCAAGTCTTTGGACGGGAAGGTTATCGAGTGATACTGGCAGCCAGGCGGCTCGATCGTTTAGAGAGAACAGCTGATCAGATCCGCCAGGCAGGCGGTCAGGCTATGGCAGTCGAACTGGATCTGTCCAACCTGGATCAGATCAAGACCATGCTGGACCAGGTGCGAGCCGCTCATGGAATGGTGGATATCCTGATCAATAATGCCGGTTCAGCCAGGCACCTGTGGTTGGACGAGCAGTCCCTTGAGGAGGATATCCAGAAACAGCTTCAGGTGAATCTGGTTGGTATGATCCAGCTCACCCGCTTGGTGCTGCCAGATATGATCGCCGCTGGAAAGGGACAGATCGTCCACGTCTCTTCGATTGCCGCCTGGGTGGGGGTTCCAACCTATACGATCTATAATGCTGGAAAGTTCGGGGCCAGGGGTTTTTTCGCAGCATTAAGACGAGAGCTTAGAGGCAGCGGTGTGGTTGTGTCAGAGATCTTTCCCGGGGCGGTGGATACTGAATTTGCTGTGGACCCTCAGGTGAACTGGAAGACGACAACGGTCACGCCGGATTTTGCATTAGCTTCACCTCAGGCTGTCGCTGAACGGATCCTCTGGATGATCCACAGGGGAAAAAAGAAATCAGTCATACCCAGGTTCATGTGGCTGGCAATCTGGATCGACGCCCATTTCCCATGCTCTCTCAACTGGCTCCTGGGGCGGTATTTCTACATCCGTGAGGGTGTGCGCTATTCCTGGCGGCAGCGGCAAGGGTAAAAAAAAAGCAGCTCCAATGGAGCTGCATATTTAAAGCCTATACCTTTACTCAATCTTTCTTTTCTGCCCACTCAGAACCGGGATTATCAGTTGGGAATTTGTTTTCTTCCTCCAGGATATAAATACCGTTCCTGACCTGGTTAAGCACCCTTTCCAGGGCGATCTCCAGGTTTGTGAGGGTTTCCGCCACATATTCATCCGCCTCAGCCTGGGTCTTTTCCGCTCGCTGTTCCGCTTCAGCTTCGATCTGTTTGGCTTTTTTCTTCGCATCTTGAACGATGCTGTCGCGGTCAGTTAATTTGTCACTTTTTTCCTTGGCGATATTGACTGTCCGGTCGGCTTCTTCCTTCGCCTGGGCAATAACGCGGTCTTTCTGCGCAAGGATCTGCTGGGATTTCTTAACTTCTTCTGGGATAGCAACACGCATCTGATCAATGAGATCCAGCATGCGGTCTTCATCAATGATGACATTGCGGGTGAATGGGATATCCCGGCTGTTATTGATCAATTCTTCCAGGCGGTCTACAAGATGTAGAATGTCCATGCGAAACCCTCCAGCAGAAGTATCCTTTAGTATAACATGAAACGGATATGCTCAATCTCGCAAGGATGTTTGAGGGACAATGGATTGATCGCTTCCCAGCTCTAGAAAACGTTCTTTTAAAGCCCGCTCGACTACTGGAGGGACCATAAAGCTTACGTCTCCTCCCAGAGCAGCGATTTCCCGGACTGTGGACCCACTCAGAAACGAGTGGTCTTTATTTGTGATCAGGGCAACCACCTCTATATCAGGGGAGAGGCTGTGATTCGCCAACGCCATACGAAACTCATACTCAAAATCTGAGAAAACACGCAGTCCGCGCACGATCACCTGAGCGTCTATTCTATGGCAGAAATCCACAGTCAGCCCGCTATATCCGGTGACTTTGATATTCGATGTGGAATTCAACGCCAGTTCAACAAGCTCGATCCTTTTTTCAGGTGGAAAAAGAATCTTCTTGATGGGTTGGTCATAAACAGCCACGATCACTTCATCGAACAACCGAGAAGCGCGCTCGGCGATATCAATATGCCCGAAATGGACTGGATCGAATGTGCCGGGAAAGATCGCTCTAATCATTATTCCCTCCTTAACCTCATTGTTCCCGCAGCTTAACTGATATCACCACTTGGTTTCCGTGTCCAGAACTGATTAACAGCCCGGGCTAACGCCTGGTGTTTTTCCTGGCTGAGTTCCGGATCGTGTTGGAAGAGCCTGGAAGCTTGTTCTCTTGCCTCTTCAATAAGGCTCACGTCTGTGATGCTGGCCAGCTTGAGTTCCGTATAGCCGGACTGGCGCGTCCCCAGGAATTGTCCGGGTCCTCGCAGCGCCAGGTCCTTTTCAGCCAGGACAAAGCCGTCGTTGGTTTCTACCATAGCCTGGAGGCGCTGGTTTTCTACCTCTTCAGCGCTTCCCGGGACCAGTATACAGTAGGATTTCTCCTCGCCGCGACCGACACGTCCGCGTAGTTGGTGAAGCTGGGCCAGGCCAAATCGGTCGGCACCCTCTACAAGCATAACAGTAGCTGTGGGTATGTCCACCCCGACCTCAATGACGGTGGTTGACACGAGGATCTGGATTTCCTTGTCTCTGAATGAAGCCATTACTTTTTCTTTTTCAGCAGGGTCCAGCTGTCCGTGCAGCAATCCTAAGTGGTAATTTGGAAATACCTCATCCTTCAAACGGGAAAATTCTTCAACAGCCGCTTTCCCCTCGATTTTGTCGCTTTCTTCGATCAGGGGGTAGATGATAAAGGCTTGATTGCCCAGATCCACTTGGCGGCGGACCAGGCTGTAAGCCCGCTCCAGTTCACTGGGAAAGAGCACATGTGTCTCAACAGGCTGCCTGCCGGGTGGAAGTTCATCCATTACAGACAGCTCCAGGTCGCCATACATGGTCAGCGCGAGTGAGCGGGGGATTGGTGTGGCTGTCATCACCAGCAAGTGGGGGTTCTCCCCTTTCTGCCGCAAGATTCCCCGTTGTTCAACACCGAACCTGTGCTGTTCATCAACCACGGCCAGCTGCAGTTTTTGGAATTTGACAGGATCTTGGAGTAGGGCATGCGTCCCGATCACTAATTTAACCGCCCCGCTTGCCAGCCCCTCACGAATGACGCCTTTTTCGCTCTCCGGTGTCGCACCGACCAGGAGCTTGATCTGGGATTCTTCCAGACCACCTTCGGTCCCGGTAAGGGTATTGAGCAGGCTTTGATAATGCTGTTCAGCCAGGATACTTGTGGGAGCGAGGAGTGCGGCCTGGGCTCCTCCATATATGACGATTTGCGCGGCGAGGGCAGCGAGTACTGTCTTACCGGAACCCACATCACCCTGAAGCAGGCGGTTCATTGGTGTGCCGGATCTGAGATCCTCGCGGATCTGGTTGAGGGCTTTTTTCTGCGCTTTCGTTAACTGGAAGGGCAGCTTTTCCAGCTGGGCGGCCAGCCAGTCATCCGGAACATCGAATACGATCCCTTCCCGATTCTCCCACTGCCGTTTCTGTCTCATCACCCCCATTTGAAGCATGAATAGCTCGTCAAATGCCAGCCGCCGATGCGCTTTCTGGAGCGATTCCTCGGTTTCAGGGAAGTGGATTTCCTGGACTGCCGTGGAGAGCAGAGGCAGTTCATTTTCTTTACGGACTTCCTCAGGCAGGGGGTCCGGAAGGTGGGGAGCATATTTCGCAACCGCATCATGAATGGTCCGCCGGAGCCATTTTTGGCTGATATCCCGGGTGAGGGGATATACCGGAACAATCCGGTTGGTATGAAGCTGCTTTTTGCTGAGGGGTTCCCATTCCGGGGAATTCATCACCAAACGACCCAGGTATTGCTCAACCAATCCGCTGAGCACGACCTGTTTGGCTTTTTTCAGCTGATTCTCCATCCAGGGTTGATTGAACCAGGTTGCCCGGATGGCGCCGCTCTTGTCGGAGATGAGCGCTTCAACGATTTTCATCTTTCCACCCCGCACGCTGCGGGTGGATACACTTTCAACGCTTCCGATGATGGTGACATCTTCACCATACCAAAGGCTGCCAATTGGTTTGAGCTGGGAATAATCGTCATGCCTGCGCGGGTAGGTGAACAGTAGGTCATTAACAGAGCGGATCCCCATTCTCTCCAGGGCCGCCTGTTTCTTCACTCCGATGCCTTTGATATCCGTGATGGGGGTATCAAAATCAAGGTCCGGGGCAGGTTGGGGTATATCCTCACTTGGGAGGGATTCTTCGGGAGGCGTTTCGGCATCAGGAGCGGGTTCATCGCTTTCGGGAGCTTCCTCTGCGTCGAGTTCCTCCTTAATCACCTTGGACGCCTCTTCCTGTGAGGGTTCTGGTGCTTCCCCTGAATCCGATTGGCTTTTTGTGAGGACTGTACCGGTCTCTCGGATGACTCGCTGCCAGATCCCTTTTAATGCCTCCTCACGTGATTCCTCGCTCAGGTGGTGATAATCTCGCAGGCGGCTGATCACCGCCTGGATGGTCTGCTCTGGAAGCTGATCTTCCCTGGCATCCAATTCCCAGGAAGAGAGGATGTTGGCTAATCCTCCCATCACTGCTTTGTTATCGTATCCTCTATCTGCTTCTAATCGGAAAAATTTTCGAAGTTTCTCTATCGATGGTTTCATTGAAATTATTTTACCACCGCTGCAAATCCTATCCCATTGGGTCCGACGTGAGTCCCTATGATAGTGGTGACATTAACGAGCAGGGGTTCCTTGATTTGGGGAGGGCAGTATTGGTGGATGAATTTTCTCCCAGCTTCTTCAGCGTTGGTATGCAGTACGGCAAGTTTTTCCAGCGAACCCAGAGACTGGAGGAAATTCCCCAGCTGGCGAGAGCCGTTTCCCCTCGCCCGGGCAAGGCCGCGATTGAGGACTTCGCCTTTTTTCAGCTCTACGATCGGTTTGATATTGAGAATGGACCCCAGGCGGGCTTTTGCCCAGGAGACCCGTCCGCTCCGGTGGATATATGTGAACGTGTCGAGGAGTGCGTAGACATGCATTCGCTCTGCAATGGACTGGATCCTGCCGAGCACCTCCTCCAAGGGAAGCTGGGCGCGGACGGATCGGGCTGCTTCCAGGACTTGAAAACCCAGCCCGAGGCTCAGCTGTTCGCTGTCAATGACATGGATATTCTCTGAGAATTCCTTTGCCGCCAGGCGAGCAGCATTATAAATTCCACTTAACGCGCTGGCAGCATGAATGCAAATGATCTCTGTAAAACCCTCTTGGAAGATCCTGGTAAATAGATTCTGGAAACGGCCTACAGAAGGCGCGGCGGTGGTAGGCAGCGCCTTTAATCCAGGCAGCTTTTCATAAAACGCATTCCTGGATAGGTCAAACCCGTCCAGGTAGGTCTTGTTGTCCAGCATTAAGTCGACCGGGATTTGATAGATGTTATGCTCTTGGAGTAATCCGACGGGGATGTCGGAAGTGCTGTCTGTGCAAATGGCAGTGGGCACGGATCCTCTCCTGATATGAAAACGGCGGCGCCTGGTGTCAAGCCCGCCGTTAATTATCACCTATGGTACAAAACGATAACCCAAATGCTGAGCTGGATTGCCTGGATTATTCAATGGATAAAATGAACTGATAGTGGGGCTGACCTCCATACTGCAGCTCTACGACCTGTTCGGGATATTTTTCCTGGATGGTCTCTGCCATCTTCTCTGCCTCTTCCTTAGAGATGTTTTCCCCATGGAACATGGTGATCAACTCAAAATCCTCGGCTTTGGCTGATTCCAGGAATACCAGGCAGCCATCCTCCAGGGTCGAGTTGGAACCGACCAGTTTGCCATTGTGAAGCGAGATGATCTCTCCTTCCTTTACGTCAATTCCGTCGATTTCCACATCCCTTACAGCTGTGGTGATCTCACCGCTTTCCACTTCCGTGATGGCGGTTTCCATTTCACTGGCAACTTCATCCAATTCCTGCCCGGGGATAAGGCGCAGCATGGCCGCCAAACCCTGCGGGACTGTTACAGAGGGAATTACCTTCACCTGCTTGACAGACAGCTCTGCCGCGGAATTGGCGGCCATGAGAATATTCTTATTATTGGGTAGGATGATCACCAGATCCGTGGGCAGATCCTCAAAGGACGCCAGGATCTCCTGGGTGCTGGGGTTCATTGTTTGCCCGCCCTGGACTATGGCAGCTGCTCCCAGGCTGGCGAAAATTTGTGAAAAGCCCTCACCTGGGGAGATGGTCACCAGGGCGATATCACCAGGGGAGACGCTGGCCAGCTTTAACGGTTCCTCTTCCTTCGGCGCTCCAGAACCGTCCACCTGGATCATGAGATTTTCTATGTGGACCTTAGTGATCGTGCCCAGAGACATGGTATAGTCAATCGGTTCATACCGTTTATCAGTGGGGACATGGATATGCATCCTGTAGATCCCGTCGCCTTCACCCACCTGGATGGAGGTGCCGATATTCTCCAGCTCCTCATAGAAACTTTCCAACACCAGGGGTTGGTTGGGATGAAAGTCGACAATTACTTCGTAATCCTGGCCTGGTTCAGCGCTGTTCAGGGCTTCTTGCTGCCCGATGACCGACAGTGGCTGCACATGGATTGGCTCAATATCGAGGGGTTCCCCGTCAATAAATCGCACCATACCTTCAAAGATATGCATCAAACCTTTTCCGCCTGCGTCAACAACTCCCGCTTCTTTGAGCACATCTAGAAGCTCTGGTGTGTGCTCCACCGAAACCGCGGCGGCATCCGTGACCCTTCTGATGATCTCGTAGGGGTCTTCAGTTTCCTGCAGGCTCTTTTCCGCGGCCAGGGCCATATCCTTGCAAACAGTCAGTATGGTGCCTTCAACCGGCCTGACAACACCTTTATAGGCCGTTTCGCGGGCTTGTTTCAGGCCTTCGACCAGGCATTTTCCATCCATGGCCTGGCAGTTTTCGATACCTTTGGAAAAACCACGCCAGATCTGGGAGAGAATCACACCTGAATTCCCCCTGGCTCCCATCAACGCCCCATGGGCTAATTTTTCTGCGATCTTGCCTACACTTTCTCTGCCGAGAGCTGATATCTCATCCACGGCAGCCTGGAGGGTCAGCACCATATTGGTGCCCGTGTCCCCATCAGGGACAGGGAAAACATTCAGGGCATTCACCGATTCCTGGTTTGTTCTCAGCCAGGTCAATCCGGCAATCATCAATTCTTTATACACTGCGCCGGTGATCGGCTGCCTGTTGTTTATTTGATCATCGCTCATACCGAGTACTCCTGAGTAGAATCTTCCTGGAAAGATCCGTATTAACTAATTTCCGCCGTTGCTGATGCGCAGGCCTTGAACGTGAATATTGATCTCATTCACAGGAAGACCCAGGGAATTTTCTACCTGGTATCGAACTGTATTCGCGACGCTTGCGGCCACGGATTTGATCCGGGTGCCATATTCTATGATGATGTAGATATCAATATTGATCTGATCGTTCTTATATTCCACATCAATACCGTGAGTTGGATCCTTAACGATGGCTTGAGTCAATTCATCAGCGATGTTTTTGGATGCCAGCCCGACCACACCATAAGAGCGCTGAACAGCCTGGAAGGCAATCGTCGCAATTGCCTGTTTGGAAATTTGAATGTCGCCCATAGGTTTATTTTCTTTTTTCATTGATTTCACCCTACTCTTTGATGATAGTTGTAGGCTTACCAGCAGATGCAAATTTTAACATAAAACGATTGTTAAGGTAGGTATCCTCTTGTGGAATGGAGGGTTGTATGGTAAGATTGGCGGGCTTGAAGGAACCTTTTCAATCCTCCTGGAAATACACGGGATACAGTGGACAAGGTGAGACTTGAGCTGCGGTGGCATTATTGATGAGTTCATAGTACCTTGAGGGACATAATTATGGCAAAATGTGAAGTATGTGGAAAAACCACACAATTTGGGCAAAGCCGACCCTGGTCTAAGAAAACGACTAAAAGGAAATTCAAACCCAATTTACAGCAGGTGACAGTCTATGAGGATGGGAAGAAGGTTCGCAAGACTCTCTGCACCCGCTGCATTCGTACTTTAACGAAAGTTTAAACCATTATCATTAACACCGATAGATAACTTTCGTTTCCCTGTACCAACACAAAAAATTCCTGGTTTGAGAAGACAGCCGGGAATTTTCTTGTTAACTTCCCAACTTGTCCACTAAAGAATCGATTCCAGCCTGGATGCTCCGGGGGTGTTTAAAAACAGCACTGGCAGCTACAAACACCCTGGCACCCTGATCGTAGGTTTGCCTGATCGTTTCTGGATTTATACCGCCATCCACTTCCACCAGTACCTCTGGATTGATCCTGTCCAGCATCTTCCGGATCTGGCTGATTTTCGGCAGGGTTTCTGGCAGGAAGGATTGACCCGAAAAGCCAGGCTGGACGGTCATCACCAGCACTAGATCAGCCAAATTCAGATAGGGTTCAATCTGGTCTGACCCGGTACCTGGATTGAGTGTGATGCCTGCTTTGCATCCCAGCTTTCTGATCTGCTTTAAAGTGCTTTCCATTTCAGGACAGGTTTCGATATGCACAGTAAGGTTATCGGCGCCAGCGCTTGCAAAGGTATCCAGGTAGCGTTCAGGCTTTTCGATCATCAAATGGACATCAAGGGGGAGATCCGTAGCCCGACGGCAGGCTTCCACGATGAACGGCCCCATGGATATATTGGGCACAAAGAGCCCATCCATGACGTCGATATGAAACCAATCTGCGCCCGCCTGTTCGGCGAGTTTGATCTGTTCTCCCAACCGGGTGAAATCAGCTGATAGGATGGATGGAGCAATCAGAAAAGCCTGTTTGTTCATGGTGGTTTCACTTGATATGAGCAAGGATCTCAATTAATTTGGAAATAGACCCAGAGCCAGAAAGGGATTAAACCGCCAACTGCGATCAGTGCGAGCAATCCCAGCAAGACTGTAAGCCAATTCCGATTTGGATTTTTGCTTTCCAGGGCTTGGATCGCCTGCAGGGCAGGGTCCGGCGGCGGCGTTGGTGGTGATCCTTCCTCCAGATAACCGTTGGTTTCCAGCTCGGTGAAGCTGATCACGATCCTGCCTAACTGGTCCGCGGTCCTGTAGCGGGCACTGGGTTCTTTGTTCAGCACTTTGAGGATAATCTCCTCCAGGGCGGGGGAGATATCTGGATTGATGTGGCGCGGGGATGGGGGCGGTTCATAACGGTGTAGATGGGCGAGATCCTGGGGTGTGGAATCCATAAAGGGAAGCTCACCGGTCAGCATCTCATAGAGCACCACACCGAGGCTGTAGACGTCTGAAGCGGGGGAAGGAGCCCTGCCGGCGGCCTGCTCGGGAGAAAAATAAGCCGGAGAACCCCAGATCGCATTGGTCCTTTCATCCGGTTTGACAGAGGCGAGCGCCCTGGCAATGCCAAAATCCGTTACTTTCACGCGGAAATCTGGGGTAACCAGCATATTGTGGGGCTTGATATCGCAGTGGACCAGTCCAGCCCGGTGAGCATAACCGATCCCGGCGCAAGCTTGTATGAACAGGCGGGATGCGTGGGGAACAGGCAGGGGCGCCTGGTCTTTCAGGATGGCTTTTAGATCGGTTCCCGGTACGTGCTCCATGACAATGAAGAGCCGGTTCTTGTCAAAACCAAAATCATGTACGGTGACAATATTGGGGTGGGTTAGATTTGCGGCGGCCCGGGCTTCCTCTTTGAAGCGTTCCTGGAAGGCAGCCGAGGCAGAGAAGGTTTTTCGAAGGATCTTTACAGCAATGGTCCGCTCGAGCATCAGGTCAGTGGCCTGAAACACGATGGCCATGCCGCCCTCACCGAGCTGATTGTCTAACCGGTAGCGATCGTTAAGAATCTCGGACATTGTTGATACCTTTTTTCTGCCGATTTGATTGTACCATTATCCATTTGACGGTGCTCATGCCATGAAGTACACTTGGGGAGCGTAGATGTTCCGTTCTTCAGTGAGGTGGGTGGATGAGGGGACGACTGATTTACAATCCCATTGCAGGCAGGTTTCCGTCTCAGCCCTTGGTTGAAAGAGCAGCCAGGGTTTTAGGCGCCAATGGATGGGATATCCAATTGATCAAGACCCAGGGAGGAGACCATATCACCAAGCTGGCAAAACGAGCGGCTAAAGACAATCTGGACGCGGTATTTGTCGCAGGCGGGGATGGTTCTCTCCATAAAGCTGTGGCAGGTTTGCTTGGAAGTGAAACCAGCCTGGCAGTCCTGCCGTCCGGAACGGCCAATGTCTGGGCCCAAGAGCTTGGTTTGCCAACATTATCGTGGACCAATTGGGCAGCCCTGGAAAACAGTGTTAAAAAAATCCTTAACGGACAGGTGCATACAATGGATGTAGGCATCTGCCAGGGTATCCCTTTTCTACTCTGGGGTGGAGCCGGTTTCGATGCCTTTGTGGTGCACCACCTCGAACCTCGATCGCGCTGGCAGAAGCAGTTCGCTGCTACCCAGTATGCCGCTAATGTGGCCTGGTTCGCACGGACATGGTCAGGGATGGATCTCGACATTTGGGTTGATGGGGAAAAACTTGAGGGTGTTTTCGTTCTCGCTCTGGCCACGAATGTCCACCTTTACGCGGGTGGAATGGCGGAGATTTCCCCCAGCGCGAAACTGGATGATGGCAGGATGGATTTGTGGTTGTTCTCAGGGGACAGCATGATTGAAACTCTTCAGCACTTATTTGACCTGGCCGCGGGTAGGCACCTGGATTCTGCGAAGACATTCCAGAGGTCCTGCCAGGAGATAAAGATCGAATCGAATACCGATGTGTATTTACAACTGGATGGTGAGCCGATTCTCCCCTCAAAGAAAGTGAGTATCTCCATGGAGCCCCAAGCCTTAAGGGTGATGGTACCGGAAAACCTGCCAAGGCCGTTGTTTATGAAGGATCCAGTATGAAGAAGATCCTCAATCCCTGGGTGATTGCCGGGACAATAATCACCGCCAGCCTGCTGCTTGTAATCACTTTTCTGGTCTCAGGGACTTTTTTCACAGGGAATCAAGAACCTTATCAGGGGGGCGCGGTGATCACGATCATACCCGTCCCAACCGCGACTCATACCCCCCAACCCACAAGCTCACCGCCTTCCCTCCCATCACCCACCGTGGAAAGCGTAGATGGAATTCGGCAGGGGGGATATGCCCAGATCTCGGGCACCGAAGGCGAAGGGCTGCGCTTGCGGATAGAGCCATCCCTCAGCGGTGAGATTGTCTATTTGGGTTTGGAGGGGGAAATTTTTCTCGTAAAATCAGGACCTGTCGATCAGGATGGTTATTTATGGTGGCAGCTGGAAGCCCCGCTGAACGAAACCAGAGTGGGCTGGGCTGTCTCTAATTATCTCCAGCCCGCTCAGAGCCCTTAAAATAATAGAGATGAAGTCTTTTTAATAGACTTCGTCTTTTGGTATGAAATCCCCTAATCTTTGGATAAATGGACCAGGTGGTTGCGCAGGTTGTGCTTCACTGCGTAAGCAGCGGCCTCAGCTCTGTTGCTGACATCCAGCTTGGAGAGAATGCTGCTGACATAATTCCTGACAGTGCCTTCTCCAAGGTAAAGGGTTTTAGCGATCTCGCGATTGGTTTTACCTTCCGAGACATGGATGAGGACATGCTTTTCCTGATCGGTTAGATCTGTGAAAGCCGACGCTTCCTCTTCACGAGCAGCTTTACGGACTTCCTTGAAGACCCGCTGGGTTACGGCCGGGTCCAGCAGGGCTTCTCCCCGGCCAACCGCTTCTATAGCATCGATCAGCTCATTGCTGCCTACCTGCTTGAGCACATAGCCAGAAGCGCCAGCCCGGATGGCGGAGAATAGCATTTCGTCCTCCGCATAAGAGGTCAGCATGATGATTTTTGTGTCCGGGTATTTTTCGATGATTTTCTCACAGGCTTCAATGCCGGATCCGCCGGGCAGGCGAATATCCATCACAACCACATCGGGGTGATATTGTTCAACCTTGGCAACTGCATCCTCACCGGTGGCGGCTTCAGCAACGACCTGGAATTTTGTGTGGCGGTTCAGCAGGGATTTTAAACCCAGTCGGACAACTTCATGATCATCTACTAATAAGATTCGCTGAAAGGACATGATCGTTCTCCTGTTTATTCTTGGGGACAGTATAAACTAGAGTGGTCTGACTGGCAAGGAACCCCATTTATACACCCGCGGGTCTTCCGGGATATCAGTTGGGTTTCGATTGATCCCGTCGATAGTCCACAAACCGGTATCCCACACCACGTTCGGTGAGGATGTACTTGGGATCCGAGGGGTCTTCTTCAAGCTTTTTTCTTAAGTAGTTGACATATAAGCGGACATAATGGGGTTCATCCTGATATTCAAAACCCCAGACCTTGGACAGCAGCTGCTCATGGGTGTTCACCCAACCTGCATTTTGCACTAAATGGTACAGAAGCCGGTATTCCGTGGGGCGAAGATCCACTTTTTTGCCATCCACCCAGACTTCTCGGCGGGAAAAATCGATTTTCAAACGATCATCCACTTCTACCAGGTCGACCTGGTCTTCTTGGAAGGATTTTGTCCTGCGCAGTACAGCCTTGATCCTGCTGACCAACTCACGGGGGCTGAAAGGTTTGGTGATGTAATCATCAGCGCCGAGTTCAAGGCCCTGGATGCGGTCATCTTCCTCACCTTTTGCCGTCAGCATGATCACTGGTACGTTGTTAACTTCGCGGATTTTCTTGAGCACTTCGAAACCGTTAATGTCCGGCATCATTATGTCCAGTAAGATCAGATCCGGCAGCTGGGTTCTGACCTGCTCTAATGCTTCTTTCCCGTTGTAGGCAGTGATGACCTGGAAGCCGTCCTGCTCCAGGTTCAATTGGATGAAGCGCACCATGCGCTGTTCATCGTCGACTGCTAGGATCTTATATCTACTTTTTTCACTGTTCATTTTATTCCCTGACAAAGCTGACCACTTCTTCCCCTGTGTCACCTGGCAGGACCTCCATAAAGCTTATTTCTGACCAAGGCCAATAAACGGTGACGACGTTGTGCTCAAGGAAAATCAAGTCCTTCCCATCGCGCTGGCGGGGGTTGCTCAACTTGATAATCGTATCGGCCGGCTCGGGAAAATCTTCGATCTCTGCCAGCATTGCCTCGGCATTCTTGATATGGATTATGACTGTCATCGCCATATTCGACCATCCTTCCTACAATTCACTCGGCAAGATCACTTTCAAGCTGAATTTACCTAAAGTTAGCACATCCCCGTGGTTGAGGGGAACCTCAGAATTAGCGGGGATCTCATAGCCATTGACCAATGTTCCGTTGGCTGAGCCTTGATCAATCACATAGACTTTGTTCTTCTTCGGGTCAATTCGAACTGTGGCATGGAGCCGTGAAACTCCCAGATTGTATGCTTCATATTTATTCAGATCAACATCAGGCGCGATCACCTGACCTTCAACAAGCCTTCCGATCGAGAATTCGTTCTGATCTGGCAGATCCAGGGCTTCTTCCTGTTCTGGATAATAGAGGATGAAATCCCTTTCATCCAGGAGCTGTTTTGGGATGGTATTTGAAATATCTACGTTTAAACTCTGGATCTGGTTGTTGTAGACCAGTGTGTTTACCTTCTGGTCCGGAGCAAATGCCAACTGTGATCCGCATTCTCCGCAGAAAAGCACACCATGAAATTCCTTCTTACCGCATACTTTGCATGTGATCATGTTTTTTCAGGAAGCATCAAGTGAATGGTGCCGTACTTGAGCTGTTTTTTACCTGTTGGGCTGAAATTGTTATGGGAGCGAATATACTGCGCTTCATTCATGGCTATCTTCGCTAAACCACCTTCCCCCTTGGCCATCAGGTGGGAGGAAAGATTCATCAGGCGTTGATAGGCTGCTGCTGGATTGCCGGTTTTGATATCCTGCTGGGCTTTTTCCTGCAGGCGGAAAAAAGCGAGGTGTGAGATTGCCCGGAAGACTTCGGCGATTGGGGGTTCTAACTCTTCGGAGTCATCTATCAAGCCCCTTTCCAGCGTGAAGGGGATGGTGATGTCCATTCCCGTCCGCTTGAGTGTATACTCCCCAGAGGCGATCACTGCCCGGTCGATCTTCGCGGGGATAGGATCAACCAGGAATTCAAAAAGCACCCGGTGGGGAGCGTTCTTCTTTACTGTTCCCATTGAGTACAGTTCCTGGATTGGGAGGGGTAATGCCTCAGGGAGGATGCGAAAAGAAGATAGGATTTGCACTCCCGGAGCGGGTATGATCTCGAGTGTCAGCCGCCTGGAGTGGGCTTGTTTCAGTGATGTGATGGTTTGCTCTAGGAATTCTTCTACCTGTTTGAGGTCCTGCACGAATTTAGACTGGCCGCCGGTGAGAGCGCAAAGCTGGTCTACAAAAGCGTCATTCCACTCGATACCAATCCCCAGGCCGCTGATACCGATATCTTCCTCAGCGGCAAAATTGGCCAGTTCGAGGCATTTCTCTTCATCACCGTAGGTATGACCATCTGTGATCAGAATGATGTGATTTACATAGTCGCGGGTTTTTCTTTTGGTGATCTCTTCATATCCCGCTTCTAATCCCTGGAAGATCTCTGTGCCTCCTTCCGCGAAAAGGTTATTCACACCAGAGTCAACCTGCCTTGCTTGTGGCTTGGATTGACTGGGGATAAGCACTTTTGCGAAGTCATTAAAACTGACCAGCGAGACCAGATCTTCCTCCTCCAGATTCTGGATGAGCTCTTTGATCCCGGCTTTAAGGATTTCCAGCCTTGGGCCTGCCATGGAGGTTGAATTATCTACCACCAGGGACAAATTCAGCGGGAGATCACTGGTATCCCGCTGTTCTTCTGTAGCGACGATATCCACCAGGGCGTAGATCACCTGCGGTTCTTCCAGCCGCAGCAGGGATTCTTGGCTGTACTCGACATGGGTAAGGATTTGGGAAGGGCCTGCGCCAGGATCCCGGCTTGAATCATAGGTATCTTTGAGAACCGCATCCGAAAGCACCTGGTAAGCTTCCTGAATGTCCAGGAAAAGCTGGGTGGCGCCCTCGTTTTTATTCACATCAGGATGTGCCTTTCTGACCGCCAGCCGATACGCCTTCTTGATCGCTTCCTCAGAGGCTCCCGTATCAATATTCAGGCGGCGGTAAAAATCAGTCTTATCAGGCATAACCAGCACTTCCGATCAGGAGAAATGAACCATTATCGCGGATATGTTGTCAGGCCCGCCGGCGTCATTGGCCGCGTCAATCAATCGATCGCAAATATCCTGGGGTGAAATGCCAGATTTTATGATTGATCGCATTCCATCCATACCAACGATGCTCCAAAGACCGTCTGAGCATACCAACAGGGATCCAGTTTCAGGACGACGGGAGGAAATGATTTCCGGTTCAAAAGGTTCACCCTGGCCCAGAGCTCGATACAGCACATTGCGCTGGGGGTGGACTGCGGCTTCTTCTGCTGTGATCTGCCCCAGTTCCTGTAAACGCTTGACCAGGGAGTGGTCCCGTGTGAGCGCTTCCATGTTGCCTCCGCTATCCACGGAGTAAACCCGGCTGTCACCAACATGGGCAATTGTCATCTGGTCTCCCACAATCAGCACAGCAGTGATCGTTGTACCACCGCCGTATGATTTGGATATGATCTCCGTATTGGCTTGTTCGATACCGTTGTGGAAGATCTCGCGGAAAGATAGCTCATTGGGCTGGGGGTCAAGGCTCATCAGCGGTGTGTAAATTTCCGTCAGAATGGTGCCAGCGATTGTCCTGATTGCCAGCTCGCTGGCAATCTCTCCGTTCTTATGCCCTCCCATCCCGTCGGCAACAATATACAGGCCAAATGGGATCTCACTCTCGTTGAATGAGAACATGGTGGTCAATGTGAAAAAGGCATCCTCATTATGATTTCTCTGCTTGCCCGCAGACAGACCGTAACCGACATTTATATGCGGGGAGCTGTAACCGACGCTCTTTGTATCGATGGGCGTGGTTGTTTTTTCCAGCTCCTTTGTATCGGCAGATGGGTCATACTCGCTTACGTCCTCCCCGGGGGTTTGGATTTTGGGTTGGAAAAGGTTCTTCAGGGATGTCAGAAATTTATTCATAATCATTTACTCAGGAAATGCAGGCAACTTAGGTTGGTAGGGCATAAACATTGTTGTCAGTGGAGCCGATGTACAGGATGTCATCAACGATAATCGGGGAACCGGTGATCGAACCTTCAGTTTGATATTTCCACCGCAGTCTCCCGCTGCCTGCATGCAAACTGTATACCATGCCATCCACATTGCAAAAATAAACGGCTCCTTTGTAGAAGACTGGAGAGCTGTTTATTTGATTATCGGTTTCAAAACTCCAAACCTTATTTGCAGATTTGATATTGATGCAGTAAAAGCTGTTGTCGGTTGAGCCTACAAAGACATGATTCTCATGCGTTGTGGGTGTGCTGATCGATCCGCTTTCCATGCGGTAACGCCAGATAACCCAACCAGATTTGGCATCAATCGCGTACAACACGCCATCCAGGGAGGTGATATAGATGACATTGTCATAATAATGAGGAGATGCGGTGACCGCCCGTTTGGCGGCTGTTCTCCAGCGGATGTTCCCGCTGAAGTCATAACATTGGATCTCGCCATTTTCTGAGCCAACAAAAACTGAATCTGCGGCGACAATAGGGCTGGAACGGACCCTTGAGCCCAGATTGACACTCCAGGCTTCCCGCCCGGCCAAGATGTTCAAGACATGAAGCTTCTCATCATCAGAACCGATGAATAGATGACCTTCCGCGATCGTTGGGGATGAATAGATGGCGCCCTCTGTGGACTGCACCCAAACCTTCTTGCCGCCACGGCAGGAGATTGCGTGCACATACTGGTCTGTGGAGCCGAAATATAATTTGTTGTCATAAATAGCTGGTTTGCTTACGATTCCCCCGTTGGCTGCGTATTTCCAAACAAAATTGCCATTATCCGCTTCCAGGGCATATAGGTTGTGATCATAGCAACCGATGTAAAGGACGCCGTCCTGGTAGTTGGCAGTACCGCGGATCTCATCTTCGCATGTAAAGGTCCAAATCGGGGAGTGGCTCTGGTCCTGGAACAGCTGTGTGGCCTGAGCTACGGAGATCTCTTCCTCCAGCATGCCGGTCTGCTGGGCTAAAGCAATAAATGCTTTCCTCATCACCGCTGCGGTCTCAAAACGGTCCGGCGGGTTGTACATCAGCGCCGTGTTGACAATGGTTTCCATCGCGACAGAAATGTTGGGATTCGCCTCCCGGATCGGCCGCTCGTCAAAGGTAAAGGGGGGCTCTGTCCTGGGATCCTGATTGGTAATCAGATGGTGTAGAGTCGCTCCCAGGGCATAGATGTCCACTGCGGGTGAGGCTTCCCCGCGGTACTGCTCGGGCGGAGAGTAACCTTCTGTGCCGATCATCGTCCCCTTTGAACCGGTTTGGAAGGTTTTAGCAATGCCGAAGTCCACCAGGCGGATCTGGTTCCGGCGGGTGATCATCACATTCGCGGGTTTCACATCGCGGAAAATGATGGGTTCGGGTTCATGTGTGTGCAAATAATCCAGCACGTCGCAGAGAGCTATCGCCCAGGCGATCACCTCGTCTTCATTAAAAGGCGCGCGTCGCTGCTGGAGCTTGATTTCCAGGTTATCGCCCTCAATGAACTCCATCACAAGATACGAGCGTGTGCCAAGGGTGAAATAATCGTAGATTGTAGGGATAGAAGGATGGCTTACCGTGGCGAGGATGTTGGCTTCCCGCTCGAAACCCTCCACGATGGTTTTCTGGATCTCGGGATCCGTTGCCTGGTTGATCATTTCCTTAACGGCAACGATCTTCTCCACCTTAAATCGAAGGTCCTGGGCTCTGTACACAGCCCCCATGCCGCCCCGGCCGACAGTGGAGAGGATTTTATACCTGCCTTCCAGTTTTGTTCCGGGTTGAAGGTATTCGAGGGTTTTTGATCTTTTATCTAGATTTTCGGTAATTTTTCTGGTTTCCAGCTCAAGCCTCCCTCAGGTTTGCGGCTTTCACCTTATTATATCCTCTTTCACCATGCTCTTGTTTTCTTTAATGAAAGGATTTTATCATAAAGCCCCCGGGAAATGCCATCTGGGGAGCCTTAGAGGGCAGGGGGAAGCACTGAATTTCCAGGCAGGGTTTATAATGAGGTTGTCTCAAGCACTTGAGTTGGACTGGATCCTATCCCGGGAAGTGTAAATGATCGACAAAACAATTTACCAGTCGCCTTTCAGCTGGCGGTACGGGTCAGCGGAAATGAGAGATATTTGGAGTATCAGCAGAACCAGGCTTTTATGGCGAAAGATCTGGTCCGCCCTGGCAGAGGTGCAGACCTCCTACGGGCTGGTACGCGAGGACCAGGCTGCGATGCTGGCATCCCAAGCATCAAATCTGGATCTGGAACGCTCGCTTCAGCTTGAAAAAGAGCTGAAACATGACTTAATGGCTGAACTGCATGTGTTTGCAGATCAATGCCCCGGCGCAGGGGGGATCCTGCATTTGGGGGCCACTTCCATGGATATCAAGGATAATGCCCTTATCATGCAGCAGGTGGAAGCCCTTGGGCTGATCCTCTCCAGATTGAAAGAACTGCTGGGTATCCTGTCGGACAGGATTCTGAAGGGGGCGGAGACCCCGCTGTTAGGATACACTCACCTTCAGCCGGCGGAACCAACCACGCTGGGCTACCGGTTGGCCGGGTACGGCCAGGATCTGCTGGTCGGCTATCAGGATCTTGTTGGTTTCTCCGGTCAGATGAAGGCCAAAGGATTCACTGGCGCTGTTGGTACGAGCGCTTCCTTTGCTTCTTTGATCGGTGAGAATAACCTGCTGGAGTTCCAGGATTTGATGGCTTGCAAATTAGGCTTGGAATTCTTCCCTGTGGTTAATCAGACCTATCCCCGGCTGCAGGACTTCCAGCTGATCACTCGTCTTGCGGGAATAGGGGGAACGCTTTACCGGTTTGCTTTTGATATGCGGATACTCCAATCACCTGGTTTTGGAGAAGTTGCGGAACCGTTTAGCACCAAACAAGTAGGTTCTTCAGCGATGCCATTCAAGCAGAATCCTATCTTGTCTGAAAAGATCAACTCTCTAGGAAGGTACCTCGCTCAGCTGCCCAGGATCGCCTGGGACAATATGGCTCATAGCTTGCTTGAGCGCACGCTGGATGACAGCGCGAACCAGCGGATTTATCTGCCGGAGGCATTTTTATCCCTGGATGAGATGGTGGACGCTGTGGTTGAGATTCTCTCCGGTTTGGATATCCGTTCTGAGATGATCAAGCGCAACTTAAAAGAACACGGCTCTTTCTTGATGACCGAAAAGCTGTTGATGGACCTGGTCAAAGCTGGGGGGGATCGCCAGGAGATGCATGAGATCATCCGCTCGCATGCCTTGAAGGCCTGGGATGCTGTCCGGAAGGGAGATCCCAACCCGCTTGTGGAATCCCTCAGCAGCGATCCGGCCATGTTAGCACTCCTGGATGAGGATCGTATCCGGTCGCACCTCGATCAGGAAGCTTACCTGGGTGATGCGCCGGAAAGGGCCAAGCGCCTGGCGGGAATGATCCGGGAGGAATTGGAGGGCTGATCAAATCCCCCCGCAGGTGGGGAAATGGACAGCGTCCAGGAGAGGCACGGATTCAGGAAGCCGCAAAACCCCCGCATCGAGATAAGTGAAAGCGATGATTTGTCCTCTACAAGGCAGGCATTCCATACATTCCTGATGGGAGAATATGTCGAATACTCCCGTCTGGAGAGCGTAAAGAAGGTCCGATCTCCAATCACTTGGAGAATGCTGTAAATCAGGTAAAACCCCACCCCTTGAGATGACCTCACTGGATAAAAAAACCGGGGAGGGCACGTTGATACTGGCTCCCCGGTTTCTTGATCCTGCTTACCTGGCGGAGACTACCGCAGGTCAGGGGGTAATTCCGGTTTGTTAGCGAGAATTTCTTCTATTCTTTCAACGATATCCCCGGTAAGCTGTTCTGCGACTTTGAGGGCTTTCATATTCTCTTCGACCTGCGATGGTTTAGACGCGCCTGTGATCACCGTGCTGACATGGGGATTGAGGGTGCACCAGGCTAGAGCCAGTTGGGCTGTGCTGCAGTCCAATTCCTTTGCCAGATTTGCCAGCTGGACCACTTTCTGGATCTGTTCCTGGGCCTCATCAGCTGTGAATCGGTTTCTCAGCCATTCGTAACCGGCCAGGTTTGCCCGGGAATCCTCCGGAATGCCCTGGTTATATTTACCGGTCAACAAACCGCTGGCTAACGGGCTCCAGATGGTAGTTCCCAGACCGATCTCGCTGTACAGGCGGTGATACTCCACTTCCACTCGTTCCCGATGGAACATATTGTACTGGGGCTGTTCCATCAGAGGAGGGATAAGGTGTTCTTGGCGGGCGATGCCGTAGGCTTCCATGATCTGCTGGGCAGACCACTCGCTGGTGCCCCAGTAAAAGGCTTTGCCCTGATTGATGACGTGGTTGAAAGCCCGCACAGTTTCCTCTATAGGGGTGTGGATGTCCGGTCGATGGGCGTAGACCAGATCGACATATTCGAGACCCATCCTTTTCAGGGAAGCATCCACCCCCTCGATAATATGTTTTCGAGAAAGACCGCGCTCATTTGGCCCTTCACCTCCCCAGAAGATTTTCGTGGAAAGAACAAGGTCTTTTTGCTTCCAGCCGGTCTTCTTGATCACTTCCCCCATGATAGTTTCTGCGGCACCACTGCTGTATACTTCAGCGTTGTCAAAAAAGTTTACACCCGCGTCGTAGGCGATGGTCATCAAATCGACTGCTCTATCCACATCAACCTGAGTGCCGAAGGTGACCCAGGACCCAAAAGACAGAGTTGATACTTTCAGTCCTGATCTTCCTAAAAATCTGTATTCCATATGTTCCCTCCGAACGTCTAAACTTATAAAGGGGTAATACCAGCTATGGCTTCTGAGAGAACCGCAACTGAGCTGGCGGCCAATATTGGGTAAGGTTTTCGCGCGTAATCAGTTCCTGGTTGAGCAGGAAACGGCTGGGCTTCCCCCAGGGAGCGGATCGCTCCCCCAGCCTCTTCGATGATCAACCAACCCGCGGCAAAATCCCACAGCTTGGTGGTGCTTTCCAGAGCCAATGCTGCTGTGTGCTTTGCCACCAGGCACAGGTGATAAGCTGCCGCACCCAGGGAGCGTTTTTTAAAGCGGGATTTGACCCGGTAGCGCTGATGCATGCGGGAGCAGTGAACGAACAGTGGGAAGTGTTCATCCCTCGGGCCATCTTCTATGGATAAAGGACTGCCGTTAAAGAAGGCACCCCCTCCGCGCGAGGCTGTATACATCTCATCGATTGCCGGGAAATATACCACCCCATGTTCTGGCTGACCATTAACCAGGTGGGCGATAGAAGTTCCCCAGTAGTGCAGCCCCTGGCTGAAATTCACTGTGCCATCCAGGGGATCGATCACCCAGGCGTGTTTGCTGGCGGGGAATTTGGTTGAATTCTCTTCGCTCAGAATACCTTCACCGGGAAATTTTTCCTGAATGATTTTCTGGATCAGCTGATCTGCCTGGCGGTCCGCCTCTGTCACCAGCGTATGATCAGCTTTTAACTCCCCGCTGTTTTTCCCTTTTTTAAACAGCGCGAGGAGACTCTTGCCAGTGATTAACGCCGCTTCCTGGGCTGCTGCCGCTCTTTTTGGTTCCATAGTTCTACCTGTAAGGTATCCTATCGCGGGTGATGAGGACTTTGGTACTCAATATTGGGATTCTTAAGAAACTCATATACAGCATCTTCAAGGCTGATCTCCCTTTCCCTTACCGCAAGTTCATACTTCCTGAACCACTTCCCGAGTTGCGGCCATCCCAGCTGCAATTCTGCCAGGATGAGATCCCCTAATGGTCCACCACCGGGGATAAATCCTGATTTGAAAAAATCATTTTCTGCAGCATCCAGGTCATAGGGCACACGGGCGATTTCAGTTTTCCAGCTATTGCCCTTGAAGGTTGCCTGGGAATAGGATGCCCGTGTATCCCCATCAAATGGCAGACCCACGGACCCAGTGTTGATGATCAGCGTATCCCTGTATGTCCTCACCAGGGGCTGGTGGGTATGGCCAACCAGGAAAAGCGCGGCATCTTCAGGGATCAACCCTGGAAGCCGGTTGTCAGGTGTGGAAGGATAAATCCCGATCCGATCCCCCGCGGTCGAGGCGTGGCATCCCTGGACCAATCCAATCCCGGGCAGATCGATCTTGATTTCATCTGGGAGCTGAATCAATTCATTGAGATCCTCCCGGGAAAGGGATTCATAGGTCCAATGGATCACCTGTCTGAGCTGATAATCCACTCCCTGGCGGGAAAAGTCTGGATCCTCGAAATTCAGCACATAACCTTCATGGTTCCCTTTGATCACATGCCAACCAGGCAAGGAGGATCTTTCTCTGATCAGGTGATAACATTCCCTGGAGCGGGGACCCCGGTTGATAATATCACCGAGAACCAGCACCAGATCCGGTTTCCAGGCATCGACATGATCAAGCACGGTAATTAGAGCCTGGAAATTACCATGGATATCACCCAGGGCGGCGATTTTCATCGATCAGGATTGGGACTCGATGATTTGCACGTAATCCAGGGTTTCCGCGTCCTTGGGGTGGCTGCCGAGCAGCTTGAGCAGATCCTCAGCTACCTGGGCTTTTTTCTCGGCATCCTCCAGGCTCCAGGTGCGGCTTTTCACTTCCAGGAAGGTGCCCAGGTCGGGGTCATCAAGGCGGTCCACGTTGATGTAGAACTCAATATCCCTGAAATTCACCCGCCAGCGTTTGCGGTCTTTTTCAATGAAGGTCTCCTGGGCGGGTTTGAAGTATTCTCGATAGAATCGCAGGCTGTGGGGCGCAGGCGCAATAAACCGGCTCCGGGATAACAGGACGGCTCTGGGGAAATGCTTTTCCCTTTCAGGTCCGATCAGCGTCAGCCTGTAGCGGATATTTTCAACCTGGCCTTTTTTGTCAATGAATTCGTCTTCCCTGTAGCGAAGCCAGCCTTCCTCGGGATCGTCGAACTTAAAATAGGTATCATATTCATGATAGTGGCGGTAATAAAGGATCTCCAATTCGGATTCTTCCAGCCTGGTGATCAACCCCTCAGGATCATCCAGCTTGACCTTCACCTGGACTTCGTAGCTCTCCTGCTCCTGAGCGCCGCCTATGGCGATCAGCTTCGAGTAAACGGATTGGAAGCGCTCGATCAAGAAGCGATCGATCTCTTTCGCGAGCTCCTGTGCTTTTGGAATCAGCGTGTCCACATCGATTGTCAGCAGTTCTTTGGAGCGCATCAACCATTGACCATTGACCATGACATCCGTGACATCAGTGGATTTTGCCGCGTAGACCAGCTGTGCGTATACAGAATCCTCATCGTGCCTGAAATGGGGAGAATTATGAAGTGTGTTGATATTCACAAGGATGCAATCGGCTTTTTTACCGGGTTCCAGTGAGCCGATCTTATCATCGAGATGGATGGATCTGGCGCCCATACTGGTCGCCATAGCGATCGCAGTTCTGGATGGCACAACTGTGGGGTCCCCGCTGCTGCCTTTTGACAATAGAGCGGCCAGGCGCAGTTCTTCGAACATGTCCAGGTCGTTGTTGGAACTAACCCCATCGGTGCCGATGCCCACATTGATCCCATGCTCCAGCATTGTGCTGATCGGAGCGATCCCGGAGGAAAGTTTCAGGTTGGATGTGGGATTGTGGGCCACCCCAACACCAAATTTCTGCAAGGTATTCATTTCACGCTCATCAATGTGCACGCAATGAGCGGCGATCACTTTGGCTTTAAAAATATCGAACTGCTCGACATAGGGGACCACCGGCATGTCATACCAGTTCAGGCTGTCTTCAACCTCAGAGGCTGTTTCGGCAATGTGTATATGCAGGGGGACATCGTATTTCAACGCCAGGGCTGTGGCGGATCTGAGGATATCCACGGTGGATGTATAGGGAGCGTGAGGAGCTATCGCTGGAGTGATCAGCGGGTGATCTTTCCATTTTTTGATCATCTCCTCGCTTGCTGCCAGGGAGTCCTCATAAGAAGCCGCGTCCGGGGAGGGGAATTTCAAGATCGTTTGGCAGCAGACCGCTCTCAACCCCGCTTCCGCGGTAGACTCTGCGACCTGGTCCTCGAAATAATACATGTCCGCGAAGGAGGTCACGCCAGAACGAATGAGTTCAGCACAAGCCAGGGAAGTGCCCAGACGTACAAATTCCGGGCTGACAAATTCCCTTTCCACAGGCATGATATACCCTAAGAGCCAGACATCCAGCCTGAGATCATCCCCCAGACCGCGAAGCAGGTTCATCGGCACGTGGGTATGAGCATCCACCAGTCCTGGCATGAGGACTTTCCCTTCACAATCGATCACCTCATCTGCCTGGTAGTCCTTTTGCAGCTGATCCTGGGACCCAACAGCTGCTATCTCATCATCTTTTACCGCCAGGGCTCCAAATTCAAACTGGCTGAATTGGTCATCCATGCAAATAACATGGGCGTTGATCAATAACTTATCTACCTTTTGTGCCATAACACCTCTCCTGCTATAGTTACTCAGGGCTTTTTACCTGCATAGACCCCGTATCCGACATAACTTACGATGTCCCTCGATAGGCCGCTGGTCCCGTCCTTGAAGAATGACCGGGAGGGCTTATCGGTCAAGAGCAACTTTACGATCTGGGGGATGGTGTTTACCACATTCCACCAGCCGTAACGCTGGAATCTCCCTTTGCTTTCCCTGGAAGGGTTGATAGCGTAATCCCTGGCGACCACATCGGTAAATCCGCTTTCAATAAGAAGGTCCTTCCAGCCCGCCGCCTGATGAGCATGGACAAATGCTATGCGGGCAAATAGATCCACATAGGCCTGGGTAGGTGATTTAAGCCAGGTCATTTCAGTGAATCCGAGATAGCCGCCTGATTTTATCACCCGGAGGAACTCTTTCAATGCCCCGGACTTATCCTCAAAGAACACGATCACTGATTCCAGGAGAACTACATCAAAACAATTATCCGGG
>Ga0272443_10002104_pt1 | contig 26439 bp, 15 predicted proteins | sample SSMAcet12_FD_193581 | JGI IMG/M metagenome (GOLD analysis project Ga0272443, IMG submission 193581) | Marine sediment archaeal communities from Little Sippewissett salt marsh, Falmouth, MA, United States - SSM-Acet-12 | ecosystem: Environmental > Aquatic > Marine > Wetlands > Sediment ... | reverse complement strand
GGGCAGGATCCCGTATCTGCTGAGAACATTTTGAGTATTGCGGATTGTCGGGTGGTAGGGAAGGACTCAAACGGAAAAGGACGGTACACGAGAAAAACGACCACGGGGAGTACATATCAAAAAGGGGTCACGATTTCTCGTAACCCCTTGATTTTATGGTGGGCCCTGTCGGGTTCGAACCGACGACCTACTGATTAAGAGTCAGTTTTAAGGCTGATTTATTCATAATGAATTGTATTGAAATGTTGTGACAAATCCAATATAATACGGGCCATTACATAATGTAATGTGTTGATCGAAGTGAAATCAGATTGGCGAGAATTGCTTACACAGTGCTTACACGGGGGCAAACATGGAGCGAGTCAGACTTACCAACGAGAGGATAAAAAGGATTGTACTACCGCCGGAGCTTAAATCCCGAACTGGAAAGCCAGTCAACCAGCTATTTCTATGGGACACTGAAGCCCCCGGTCTTGCCATAAGAGCCACAAAGGCGGGAGCGAAGTCTTTTATTTATCAAGGCAGGCTAAAAGATAAGACCGAAGTTCGATCAACAATCGGCAAGTGTTCGGTCTGGACCCTTGAAGGCGCACGAATAGAAGCTCGACGACTTCAGAGGCTTGTGGATAGGGGTATTGATCCGCGGGAACTTGAGAAGGAAAAGAGGGCAGAAAAGGTCAAAAAAAAGGAAGCGGCCGAGGCAGCAAAGCAGGAAGCTGAAGCAAATTCGAAATATACATTGAAGGCGCTACTTGACACCTACGCAGATCACTTGGAAGCACAGTACAAAGAAAGAACTGCCGCTGCTGTCCGGTCCGTGGTGAAATGCCACTTGACTGAAGAGAGTCCGGAACTTTCAGCGACGCCTGCGAAGGATGTTACGGCGCACGACGTAGCCGGGTTAATTCGCCGCATTATGGAAAAGGGCAAGGGAAGAACCGCCGGTATTTTTCGAAGTAGCTTGGCAGCAGCTTACAGCTGCGGTCGACGTGCCCCTTTTGACGCGAAACTTCCCTCCGCTTTCATTTCATTTAGAATTGAATCAAATCCTGTGGATCCCATACCGACGATTCCCGTGAAAGCACGACACAGAACATTAACCCAAGAAGAGTTGAAAGGCTATATGGCTGACTTGGGCGATGATTTGATTGATCTTGCTTTGAAGCTTGCTTTGTTTTCAGGAGGTCAGCGCATGGCACAATTATTACGGGCGGAGGTTTCGGACTGGAACCCCGATACACGAACTCTCCGCCTGATGGACGGAAAAGGGAAAAGAGAAGAACCGAGAGAGCATCTGCTCCCCGTCGGACCAATTGCTGCTTCAATCATTACTGAGTTGGTCAACCGGGCAGAAACGTTAGAAACTATGTTGCTATTTCCCTCGACGACAAAGAAGACGCCTATTCACATTTCCATGCCGGGACCACGAGTCGCGGAAATTGCAAAAAAGATCGGCGGAGAATCTTTCGATCTTCGAGATATACGTCGAACCGCAGAAACCATGCTTGCCGGACTGGGTATCAGTCGCGATATTCGGGCTCAATTACTTAGTCATGGGATATCAGGGGTGCAGGCAGTCCATTACGACAAACACAGTTATACAAAGGAAAAACGGGCTGCCCTGATGAAATGGGAACGGTACCTGAAGCGTATAATCAGCGACGGGGAAGAAAAGAAGGTGATACAGTTTGAGACAGCAAAAGGGCGTAGCGCATAAGGTAATCAATGGGGCTAGAATTCACGCCCCGAAGATCGGTTATATTTCACCGGCTACCCCCTAACCACCCGCTGGGATAATTGGTAGAGATAGACAATGGTTAATTCCCTGGGGCGAACCCTCGGTCCTAGGGGTGGGGAGATTCATTAAGTATATAGAGGTATAGCCACCAGTTAAGTCGAAAAGGATGCAAACATGGGCGGATTACCTGAACGGACTGACAGCGAGAATGATACCCTTCAAGAGGAGAGAGACGTCATGAGTCAAATCGAGGAACTTTATAGTAAACTTAACCTGACCCGCCTTAAATCGGTCATTTTGAATTGGGTGAACAAGAACAAACATCCGGTTAGTAAGGTGACACTATATCAGAACTCAGAGTCTAAACCACGTTATGTCCTGGTTGCAGAACTTCCACCATTCCCGGAGGGAAAAACCAAGGAGCGGCAAACATTCCGACAAAATAAAAGAAAAGAGAACCCCAATTTTTCGATAACTGAAGAAGAACAATATCCCCCCGGTCTGCGATATAACGATGATGAAAAGGATGCGCTCGAAGTGTACGAATCGACGCAGGGGGATTGTGCTCATCTTTGGGACTGGCTGCCACAAATATATGAGGGTGAGCCGCCAGAGGAATGTTGGAATGAGTGGATGTGGTTCAACGTACTCCCAAGAGAAGAACTGGACGACCGTTTTGTGCGAGAGGATACCCGCTATGTTCTTTATGGAGATATCGATCCAATATCAGAAACCACGACGAATAATAAGAAAACATGGTCTATTAATCCCAATATGCCTCAGCTAAATGTAAGCGACTATATAACGAAGTGCAAAGCTGAAGGAGTATGTATAAATCTCATAGCTTTTCAGCTATATGACGACTCATATGATTATAAGCTTACACATCTTGAAATTGCACGTACTCTGGGACTAGATTGCGACCTCAATAAAGAACAGGTAAGAGCGATCAAGCAACGAGGGAAAAGAGCAGTTGATAGGGGAAGAGCTATAAGTGAAAAGAAATTAGAAAAAATATAGCGCTACAATTTGCCGCTACAGGTGCTACAAGTTGGTAACAGTTTGATATTTAAAGCAATAGCCGGGTAACCCCGGCTATTTTTTTGTTTTGACGGTTGCTTAAGCAACGGCCGCATCCTTCATTCAAAAATAATGAAATGGAGGAAAAACCATGGAACGAACGCACATTACGACGAAAGAAGCTGCTCGACTCTTTGGAGTTAAACCCGCAACCGTTAGACGAGGACTATGTGTGAACGGGCATTACCTATGGGTCCAGCCCGTGAAATTGAATAACGGCAGACTCTTGTGGCCGCTGAAGCCGATCCAGCACATGTTGACTGGAAAAACAGATTAAAAGGAGGCCCGGCCATGAAAAAACTAAACAGACGTCAAGCTATCCGTGCCAAGTGCCTCGACTGTTCTGGAGGTAGTAGATCCGATTGTAAGAACTGCCGGTTTAACGACTGCTCACTTTATCCTTTTCGCATGGGGATCGGGAAACAAGACTCACGTGCAAGAAACAAAGCTATCCGTGCATACTGCTTATGGTGTGTAAATGGACGGAGAGGCGAGGTTAACCTTTGCCCTTCTAGAAATTGCCCTCTGCACACATATAGGAATACCCCCGTGAATGGCAAAACTCGCCATATAGAGAGGCTTTCAGGAGGCAAAATTTCAGCCGAAGGGGAAAGCATAGGTGCGGCATGAAGATGCTCGAACATGCACTTCGCTACGCTGAAATGGGATGGAAGATTCACCCCTGTAAGCTGGACAAGAAGCCCTTTCTGACCGGATGGCGGGAAAAAGCCAGCAGTGATCCGGAGCAGATTAAAACATGGTGGAAGAAGTGGCCTGATGCAAATATTGGGTGTTCCACTGGTGAGGAGTCAGGGTTCTGGGCTCTGGATATTGATCTCCCGGATGGACCAGGGGAAGTCGAGAAGATGGACCTACCTAAAACGCTGACTCAACGGACGGGCGGTGGGGGGTTCCAGAGGTTTTTCTCATGCAAGGGTGAACCAATCCGCAACAGCGCCGGGAAAATCGCGAGAGGGATCGACGTTAGGGGTAACGGCGGGTATGTGATTCTTCCACCGTCGAATCACTCGTCGGGAGGCAGCTATGAATGGATAGACAAAAGGGAAATCGCCGAGGCTCCGCACTGGCTTATTGAGAGGGTGAGCAACCCTCCCGCAGTCTCCAAGGATACAGTCCAGGGGACCACTACCCCATACGGACGGGCTGCGTTGGCGGACGAGATTACCACTTTATCATCAGTGCGAGAGGGTGAACGCAACGACACTCTAAATAGATCCGCATACTCCTTGGGCCAGTTAATAGCCGGGGGCGAATTGGATGAAAAGACGGTACGAATAGGTCTACTCTCCACAGCCGTTATGGTAGGTCTTGATAGCGGGGAAGCCGAAAAAACCATTGAAAGTGGTATCTCTGGGGGGAAAGCGCATCCACGAAAGCCAAAGAGGGTCGAGAGTGCTTCCGATTCTGGCAGCATCATCGATTATAGACAATGTGATACCGTTGTGCGGCCTGCTGAGAATTCTGCTACGGTGGAGCAAAGTGATCCAATGGTCTTTCCCGATGGGATCATGGGCGGAGCCGCGGGATACTTTGCCGAGGTCATGAGCGATTGCATGGAGGCACCGGCCCATTTTTTTTCCTTGTCGTATCTGGCATGCCTTGGATCTCTGCTTGCCGGAAAAGTAACCTTAAAAACAGAATTGAACCCGCAACCACGCCTTTATATGGTTCTCTTGGGTGAGTCGGCCGATGACAGGAAAAGCACCGCGATCATGCGGACAGTGGAATTTTTCCAAAAATCAATTGCTGACTTCAGGACCTGCTTTGGCGTTGGATCAGCGGAGGGGTTACAAAAACGCTTCACAAAAGATAAAAACATCTTACTCGTTTTCGACGAATTGAAAGCCTTCGTCGGCAAGTCCAAAGTTGACGGCTCCGTCCTACTCCCCTGTGTTTGCACACTGTTTGAGTCAAACCGCTATGAGTCACACACAAAAGACCGAGAGGTCATCCTTGATGGCGCTGGTCTTTCAATACTTGCAGCATCGACTATTGAGACCTATGAGCGGACCTGGGACGTGGCGTTCACCGATATCGGCATGACGAACCGGCTTTTTATAGTTCCAGGTCGCGCCAGCCGGCGCTTTGCTATCCCGAAGCAGATAGATACACAGGAGAAGGACGTCATCAAGGATGAACTGCTGGATGTACTGAGAAGGGCATCGCTCATGCCGGAACTGGACATTACAACTGAGGCGAGGGGGCTTTATGAAGATTGGTATATGAATATGGAGCGGTCGGTTCATACAAAGCGAATCGACACCTACGCTATGCGATTCCTGATTCTCTTTGCCATCAATGAACGAAAGACCGAGGTGGACAAGGAAATCGTTCATGCCGTGATCCAGCTTATGAACTGGCAACTCGAAGCGCGACGGCTCCATGATCCTATTGACGCCGATAGTGCCATTGCAAAGATCGAAGAGAAGATCCGACGAGTACTCCAGAAGGGGGCACGGTCAGATCGCGACCTTAAGCGGGCGGTCAATTATCACCGGATTGGCTCATGGATTTACAAAACCGCCCTCAAGAACCTGAGAGAAAGCGGCGAGATCTGCTTTGAAAAAGGGGATAAATTATGGAGGCTCAGATAAAGGTGTCATCAAAATTGTCATCACTCTTTTTTGAGGGTGTTTATGTCCATTATTACATATAGTTAAGTGCTCTTGTTGACCTTTCCTTATACTAGAGGGGTTCTTTTTAGGGGTTATAGTCATCAAAAACGGTGCAACCTATTGAAACAAAAGGTAAATAAGCCGTTTTTTAAGTGATGACAAAGGTGATGACAAAAACAATGGAAAGCAAGACGGGGAAAAGGCGAGCACAGGTACAGATAAAGAATGAAGGAGAGATGATCAGGGCTGAATTACAAAAGTCGGACTCGCCCAAAAAGTATGATTATCAAAAATGTCATGCTGTTTTCCGGGACCTCTTGAAAACTATTAACAAATTTTAACATTAATTAGTATTCAAGAGGTATTCAAGTGAGTTGTTTTACAGGTAGATGAGGATTTCGGGATTCTCTAATTGCATTCAAGAGCATTGATAAGCAGTGTAAATCACAAGGGTCCTGATGTTTCCACACTCACCTAAATGGATATGATTGGTGGAGTCTCATAGGGGAATTTGTTCCTTCCGCAAACAGATTATCATATTGAGTAATCAAGGGACATTCGATATATAGGTTACTATGAAAGTTAAAGCCATATACCAACCGGATCAGTCGACAAGCTGTGAGCGGCCCCTGTTTATGGTCCCGGTCTCAGCAGGCTTCCCTTCTCCCGCAGAGGACTACATAGAAGGCAACCTCGATCTGAACAAGTACCTTATCAAACACCCTGCAGCCACGTTCTTTGTGAAGGTAAGCGGAAACTCTATGATCGATGCCGGGATACACGACGGAGATATCCTGATCGTAGACCGCTCCCTCAAGCCAGTCAGCAAGAAGGTGGTAATAGCGGTAGTAAATGGAGAGCTAACGGTCAGAAGGATTCGTGTCACAAAGGACAAGGTTATCCTGATTTCCGAAAACAAGGATTACAAACCCCTTCAGGTCGAGGAGGAGATGGGCTTCGAGGTATGGGGTGTGGTCACCAATGTAATCCATCCCCTGTAAGTCCCATAGGATTGACGATGCCCCCCACCTTTGCACTGGTAGATTGCAATAACTTTTATGTTTCCTGTGAGCGGGTCTTTAATCCCAGGCTTACGGGAAAACCTGTCGTTGTGCTCTCGAATAACGATGGGTGCGTCATAGCCAGGTCAAATGAGGCGAAGGCTATTGGCATCCGAATGGGGACCCCCTTATTCAAGATACAAGATGTCATCAAGGCCCACGGGGTACATGTCTATTCGTCCAATTATGCCCTGTACGGCGATATGTCACAGAGGGTGATGGATACCCTCTCGCAATTCACTCCCGACGTTGAAATCTATTCTATAGATGAAGCCTTCCTGGATCTGTCCGGGTTCAAGAGATGCAGCCTGGCCGGTTATGGGAGGTTCATACGGGCGACAATACGGGACTGGACAGGCATTCCTGTCTCCGTCGGTATCGCGGAGACAAAGACCCTCGCCAAGATCGCCAACCGCATAGCAAAAAAATCTGAGAAGGCCGATGGTGTATTGGATCTGACCGGATCCCCTTATCGAGACCATGCCCTTGCCATTACAGATGTGGAAGATATCTGGGGTGTGGGAAGGGGCCACGGCGCCTTTCTCAGGAACGTTGGCATCAACAACGCCCTGGAGCTTCGCAATGCCCCCGAGAGCTTTATAAAGAAGAAGATGGGGATACCAGGCCTCCGGCTCCTCCAGGAGCTCAGAGGGGTATCATGCTACCCCCTCGAACAATCCCCGCCTTCCAAGAAAGAGATCACCGTATCGAGGTCATTCAAGCATCCTCTGAGAGACAGGGCTGATGTCAACGAGGCGATAGCCGCATACACGTCCAGGGGGGCAGAGAAGCTACGCGCGGCGCACCTTGAGGCGAACATAGTGGTGGTCTTCCTGATGACCAATCCCTACCACAGGGAATCAAGATACTTTAACATGAAGACGATACGGCTCCCCTTCGCGACCAGTGATACCTCAGAGCTGATCAAATACGCACACAGCGGCCTCGATGAGATCTACCGGGAAGGGTACCTGTACAAAAAGGCCGGCGTTACATTCAGGGATCTGTCTTCCGATAGCCACATTCAGACAACTCTCTTTGATTATGAACAACAAAAGAATTCAAAGGAGATCATGTTGGTCTTCGACAGGATAAACCAACGGTTTGGGTCGAACTCTGTCAGGTACGCCGCCACAGGCTCCACCAGGAACCAGAAGTGGAAGACAGTGGCCGAGCGGCGTTCACCTTCCTATACAACCAACTGGGACCAGCTGCCCAAGGTGTCATGACAGCCGTGTACGGATACCTTGCCCTATAACGCTCGCTAATATAAAATCACCCATCCTATTATCGTAGGAGGTACCTTCCCCATGGCTCTTACAAAAGCAGATATCATCAAATCAATCCAGGACCAGCTTGACATTCCTAAGGACAGATCCACAGACCTATTCGAATCCGTCATGGAGATAATAAAACAATCTCTTGTGAATGGTGAGGAGGTCAAGATCAGCGGGTTCGGAAAGTTTTATCTCATTGACAAGAAGGCTAGAAATGGTAGAAATCCTCAAACGGGAGAGCCCATGATTATTGAGCCAAGGAGAATTGTTTCTTTCAAGTACTCTGCACGGGCAAGGGTTAAACTCAACAATTGATGGACATCATATCCCGTGTGACAGCAAGAGTCTTGGAAACTCTTTTCATGGATGGATTGAATGATGATTAAACGAACAGAAGCCCCAGAGGAAAAAAGCATCCAGGGCTTCTGCAAAGGAATCGGGCCGAAGACATACGAGGAAAACGACCCGATAAAAGTGTACTCCTCTCATCTACAAAATCAAGGGGTTTTTATGTCTCCTAAAACAACTCGAATAAAGCAGAAAGCCTTGAGTATTCACACCAAACTACAAAGCCCCGACCAAGAGGAAGTCAAGGCGGCCATGGGAGAATACCTGCAACTGGTTGATCGATTCTACGAGGAGAACGAACATTTGATAGCACCGCAGCAATATGAGGCGGCAAAGACCGATTTTGAATACTTTATGCGGCTAATAGCGCTGGCGGTGGAGTATAGCAAGGAGGAGTGATTCGGAGCGGGGTATTGCTTACTACACCTACAACTCCTCAGAATTGTCTCGGGAGAAAATCGTTTATTACCATTTGAAAGTCTCTCACCGAAAATTGCTTGACAATACCCCATCATAGGGTTAAGCGTTTAACAGTTTTGATCTTGAACGTATCGTATGCGCTTTTGAACAGCTGTAACCTGGGGGGGGATTATGGCCTGATCATCTAAAGCCCTGTTTCTCACAAAGAGAGATAGGGCTTTTTTATTCAAAGAGTCGTTGAAACGGAAGGTATTACAAAAAAACAAGGTTAGACGGCGGAAAGTGCGGAAGTGATGGTTACTTTGGGCGTTATGGCTTTAGCAAAATGAAACTAATCTTCTTTAGGAAAGTGCGCGAAGAAACCTATTTCGGATACGACTCATACGGCGGTCTTTTCATGAGTCTGATCAAAACTCTATTAATATCAGGTGCCATCGCATTGGCAGTCCTTCTCGGGACGGGGTTTCCTATTTTAGGAATCAGCTTTCTGCTTCACTGGTTAGACATCGAGTTTCTCGCGGAAAAAATAGTTACTCTTCCAGAAATTTTTGCAGGGATCGCCTTCCTTATTTCCTGCGTACTTTTTGGCGCTTATGAAGGGGTCCAAGGGCATAAGCGATACCTGGAATCGATGTCCCATGAAGAGAATGAGGAAAACATGGAAAACGGACTCTGAGTGCGTTCGCCATAACATTCACCCTGCGCATCTTGGGGTGAAGCGGCGCGTAAGGTTGATGTTTCAAGGATAGTGAATCTTACATATTGTTACTCCTATTCTACTAACCGTCTTTCGTTTTTATACAGAAAACTGTCTATTTAATGTTGGAAAGAATAATGAAAGACATGCCACCAAAGACACCTGATATATTGATGTTCCTAACACTCCGTGAGGGTCCATGGACAATCCATATTCACGGGCCACACACAGCGGAGGGGTACCGTCACATCCACGTGAAGCGCAAGAAACTTGACGGGGAGTACTCATGGAACATCGACGGCACGCGTCACGATGAACATCGCTTTCCGAACACCGAGAATTCAATCGAAGCCGCCAAGAAGATGGCGGCCAAGCACCTCGGTATCGATTCTTCCATACTGTACTGTACTGTTGCAGAGCCAATTGCGCACGTGGACCTGTTTATCGAGACAGAGTCACCCCGGGCCAAAGATGGACTTGTCGCTGGAACGTTCCTGCTGCATTGTGACGACAATGCACTTCTGCTTGTCTTTGGGATCGATACTTCACCGGACATTCACGTGGCGATTATGAGAACGGAGACTTTCCAACAAGAGGATGGAGAGGGACGCTCGTGAACTCGCGCCCCTCATCCCCGTCGTTAGGGGGCTCGAGCAATTGAGGTGCTATTAACAATGGCGGTTTTGACCGGCAATTTGAGATTCGATCTGTCCGCAACCATGGTCTATCTCCAGTTGATGACATCACTAGAGAACTCAGAGGCTGGAATCCAGAACCCCAAGGTGCGGCAAGTAATAGAAGAGATCGGCTCTGTACTTGAGCGCGATATATCAAGAGAAATTGAAATGAAAGGGCCGAAAATCCTTTCAATGCTCGCCCCTATTGTAGACCAGTTTTTGAAGAAGACTCCTCCAAAAGTGCCTTGGCAGCAACTTGCTGCCGATTTCAGTCTGTTGTGCAAGCAGGATAAACAGGTCTACTCGTTTGGTATTAGCCACGAATGGCTATACCAGAGAATGGACTGCTCAAGTTGTCGGTTTGCTGGCCTCCCACTCCATGCACGAATTGGTATTGGTCCCCATGCGGGTCGTGCTAGCGTGGAAGATTGGTTCTTGCTTAATGATGCGTTCTTCCTTCTCGCCTCAGCAGAAGCTGCCCGTGAAGAGATGCACATTTTCTCTAAGGAATTCAAGGCATCACGAAGAAGGAATCGGCGCGCGACCCATGATGTGCTGACTCCCCTTAACCAAACAGTGGCAACCTACTCTCGGATGTGCGTTGTTAGCTTCATGGCATTTATCGAGGCATTTGTGAATAGCGTCGCTTATGATTTCATGGGGAGGAGTCCAGCCACCCTTAACAGTGCCGATGCAAAGCTATTGACCGGTTTCAAGAAGGGCAGATTCATCTCGATTGACTTTAAGCTAGAAAAGTACCCTCGCATAATATCGAGAGGACAAAGCACGCTAGTGGTGCGGGATCCATCTCAGCGAGTCGAACCGTTTGCCTCGCTTATGGAGCGCTTCAAACATCTGCGCGATTCAGCGATGCACTATGCGCCCGGAAAAGAACCGATTTGGAGAAAACCTGATGAATGGCTGGAAGCGGCTAGAGAGAGTTCACGCACATGCCTTGAAGTCGCCAGGTATTTCTGGAAGGCATGTTATCCAACTAGAGAGTGTCCCGAATATCTCGCTAAGTTCAATTACGATAGCCTTAAAGATGCCGGGAAACGGCGCTTAGGAAAAGTCGATGCTGCAAAAGAGAACTTCTGGAAGGCGAAGGAAAATGAATCTGAAAGAGTAAAGCAGTCGTGACAATACGTCCGCCTAACAACCGCATCAACTCGGGCTGACAATTCCGCTGCGCTCCATTGCCATCCAGTTATGAGGAGCGTTGCTGATTACTAAAAGAAGTATACACTAACCCGATCCCAATTGATTTTCTCGACTACAGGAAGAACTCCACGAGAAAAGCCATAACAGATATTCTCTTGCCTGTCCTGTGGCAAATGTTGCACCCTACACCTACAAAGGCTCAGAATAATTTCAGAAGAAAATCGATTATTACCGATTGAAAGCCTCACTGTAATATCCCTTGACAATATACCATAATGGAGTTAGTGCTTTAGTCCATATTTTATTGATCTTGAACGCATCATATGTGTTTGTGAATACCATTAACCCGGGGGGATTATGGTCTGATCATCTAAAGCCCTGTTTCTCAGAATGAGAGATAGGGCTTTTTGTTTTATGTTAGCAACTTAGATTAATATTACGATCGACTGGAGGGGGATCTGAGGCGAAACGATTTGCGGCAGAACAGCAGGATCGACGAGCAGTCTCCGCCACGAGAGATCATTGTTGCTATCGCCGAACGCTTATCGAACAGCACATGTGGCTATTCGCACTCGCAACGAATCTAGCCTTTCTGAACTGCCTAGCACAGAGTCACTATATTACGTTATTCGCGGTCAACTAGTTCAGACGCTTAGGAGCTGTTACAGTGAGTACTCTTTCATCGAACATCGACTTCGGGGGAGCTCGTGGTTCGAATACCGGAGACCAGTTCCAAGAACTGTGGGCTTTGCAGCAGGTGCTTGACCTCCTGCACCCGGAAACTGATCTAAAGGCTGTCGGTGTTGAAGGGGTCAGAACGGAAACGCCACCGCAGAATCCTGACGATCCAACCTGGGACGGTGTCGATTGTGCGCTGTACTATGGGGGCGAGACACTTGAGACCGCAAATCGAATAGAATTCGCCCAGCTAAAGTATTCTTCCGCCAATCCTGAAATAGCCTGGTCGGTAGCTCGACTGACCTCGAACACAGCGAAGAAAGGGAACAACTCCGTCATCCGCAAGTTGGCTGACGACTTTAAGGGGGCCAAGACGCGCATGAAACAGGGCGCGCAACTCAAGATTCGGTTCATCAGCAACCAAGACCTTTCGGCAGGGCTCAGGAAGGCACTTGAAGCACGGTGGTCAGGTCACCTTGAGGAAACCGCCATTGACGAAAAAACAATTGACGATCTCAAATGTCTGAGCGCGCCGACTGGGCTATCTGCAACAGAGTTTCAGGCTTTCCTGGAAAATCTTGATATCAGCGAGTGCGGCTCCGATTCCCGCTTTGCTGTGAAAGAAAAGGTTGTGGGCACGGTTGCTGGTCTGCTTGGCGACGATGTTTCGTCAGAAGTGAGGGATCTCCAAGTCAGAGTGCGTGAGTTGATGCTACCGGAGCGTGCGAGGGAGATCGTAACCGACAAAGAAATTCTTCTCTGGTTTGGTCTGAGCGATCGCGAAGGATTATTTCCGTGTCCCCCGGACATTCGAATACCGGAACATACTGTGGGAAGGTCGGCCGCCGATGAGGTCGTCAGGCAACTAATAAAGGGCGAGCGACTCGTTTTGGTGCATGGCGTCGGAGGTTGCGGCAAGACCATACTTATGCACCAGATTGCTGATCGTTTACCCAAAAAATCTGTGACGATCTTTTTTGACTGCTACGGTGGAGGTCGTTGCGTATATTCTAATGACAAGAGGCATCTGCCGGAAAATGCATTTCTTCATCTGGCTAATGAACTTGCGGTTGCGCTCCGTCTCCCTCTGTTCATCCCGCGAAACGCGAAATATCCAGCAACGATCCGATCATTCCTGGCAAAGCTGCGCTCGGCTGGCAAAGCGCTCAAACAATTAACCACAGATGGGATGTTGCTGATTATTGTTGATGCAGCGGACAATGCTGTTACAGCGGCTAACAATGCCAATCCTCCCGAACACCCATTCGTCCACGATCTCTTTGAGGCCAACTTGACAGATCTGCCTGATAATGTGAAAATCGTCACGTCGTGCAGGACAGATACCGCCCGTCGCGCTTCGCTGCGACTGCCATCCCATACGCCTGAGGTCATTTGCCCACCGTTTACACTGCTGGAATCACGGCAGCACCTCGAGATCGCGTTTTCCGCCCCAAGCGACAGCCTAGTTGAGCAGTTTCACAATCTGTCAAATGCAAATCCGCGTGTACAGGCTTACGCAATTGCTACCGCCAAAGGCGACCGAACCCGGCTTCTTGAAGCGCTCCTGCCAGGAGGGAAGAGTCTGCCCGATGTTCTCAGATCAACTTTCACGAACGCACTCAACAAACTTGGCCAGCGCCAGATATTTGAAAAGCTGGTTGGGGCCCTCGCATTTCTACCTGCGCCCATTGCCGTATCCTCAATAGCTCGCATTACAGGCTGCACCGAGGACACCGTTCGTGACTTTGCCCTCGATCTTGTACCCGGCCTTCGGCTTCAGGAGAACGCCGTAACTATTGCCGACGAGGACTTCGACGCTTTCATCAAGGACAAGGGCTCCGCCAATCGTGACACGATTATTGCAGACATAGCTATGGACTTCATCACAACCTTCCAAACCGATCCCTACAGTTCGATCCACGTTGCGGATGCACTTATTGACGCTGGTCGGGCACGGGATGTTTTGCTTGTCATTGAACAAGATCCCCAGGCGGCTGCGATAGGCGACCCCATTCTACGCCGCCAGGTCCAGATCAGGCGGCTTAAGCTCTCGCTGGCCGCGTGCAGAGACGTGGGTTCAACGACGGATGCACTAAAGACCGTTTTGATCAGCGCTGAAGCCGAACGTGATAACAGCACGCTAAATGAGGTCCTCGAACAGGAATTGGATCTGTCGGTGGAATTTGCTGGTTCATCGCTACGCCGAACAATCCTTCTGGACCCCGATCGCATCGAGGATCAGGGATCATTTTTGGCCCAAGATGCCGTTCGGGCCATTCGATCGGGTGATCGCACAACGGCCAGAGAACAGCTTTACTTCCACGAAGCATGGCTCAAACGCCGCCGCGGGATAGCGGAAGAGGAGCTCGAACGCTGGGTCGTTACGGATCGTGATATTTCAGCCCGTGTAGAGACGATTTTGGAACTCTCTGGGCCGAAAGCGGCTTTTGACGAGCTTAGGCGGTGGAGGCCACGCGATATTTTTCTTCGGGTCGCTTACATTCTTGTGCCCCAGCTCATAACGACTGGTAAAGTCCATTATCTTAAAGCAATCCTAAAGGAGCATTTTTCCACTGGACCATGGGACTTGATCTTGTGGGTACTGCTCGCGATGGCTGGCGAACCTGTCGACGGGCCTGCGATCGAAAAGTCTCTGAGACACATTCGGCGTTTTTTTATCCCCGACGCTGGTGATTTCAGGATTTCTTCTTATCGTGAGGATGGGTGGCGAGAGCAGTTGCTCGATTCCTTCATCACGGCTTGCGAGCTTGCTTTTAAGCTTAACCAAGATAACGAGACTATTCTCGTCGCCGTAAACCGAATTCTGGAAGTTCTCGAAGGCAAGCAAAAAAGGCGTCTATATAGCTCGGATGTGCCTCGACTTGATGGTCTACTCCGATGCTGGCTTCTCAAGGAAACGATTTCGGGAAGGGCTGCAAAGGACGAAAATTTCATTGTCTATTTGAAGCCTCTCAATGCGGAGCACACTTCGGAAAAGCGGCGCGGTGGCAAACGACAAAAAAAGAGCCCTAAGACTTATCAAACAGACAATAGGGAAGTTGAGCGGCTTAACAAGAATATCAGTGCATTGTTTCCTGTCTATTCGGTACGTCTCGAAATTCTCTCACACGCTAGGGGAAACCAGCCGATTATAGATGAGCAACTAAACAAGCTTGGGAATGCTGCCCCGGATGTATACCGCTTCGATTACGATCACGACAGCACTTATCTCCGCGACAGGGCCGCTCAAAGCGTTATGAGCTTGCTGATTGTTGAGAACATCAAGGTGTCCGAACTTGTCAAACACGCAAGCACGTTGGCCAAAGGCCGCTTTAGTGACTTGTTCGTAAGCCATCGTCAGAAGCTTTGGACTCGAATGCGGCTTCGCACGTCAGAGTTGGATGAACTGGCGCTACTTGTAGCAAAAGCCACGGCAGACATCAAAGGGCTGCGCGCCGCGTCCTCGGATAAGTTGGAGGCAATCACTCGCCTGTCCCGACTCATCTTGCCGGTCAGCCGGGACGATGCCGAGTCACTATTCAATGATGCCGTCAACATTGCAAAGGAGATCGATCAGGAAGCTTTCGATCAGATTGCTTTTGTATCGGTCCTAACCGAGCGTGTAGGGATTTCGGAACAATGTGATCGCAAAACAACAATAGCAGCCGATATTCTTGCGTTTATCTCGGGCGTTGCCGAGCGTCTTTCGGGTCATGATGGTTTTCCATGGAGATTGGCTGTTCACGCTCTTACTTGTGTGGACGAAGCGACCGCACTAGCCGCGATTTCACGATGGGCGGACGATGGCACCGTCGGGCTCGACGATACGCTTGACCAATTTCTCATGACGGCTTTGCAACGAGGCATCATTAGTCCCGAAGTCTCAACATCGCTGGCTTTGCTAATCGGAGGTTCGGGAGGTGACCTTCAAAAGGAGCTTGTATCCCGGGCAACTGCAGAGCCTCAAAAATTCAAAGAAGTCGTTGAAGAACTGGCAAGGGAAATCCTTTTGCTTTCACCTCAGGATGCACGGCTTATATTAGGGCAGGAGATTGTCGATCGGATTTCCCAAGATGGCTGTCCAGAAGGCGAGTGGCTCTCTCACCTCAGGGAGACGATAGCATTTCTGAGATATACCCCGGACACAGACAACAAATCCGAAGAGGCAACAATGATTCGTCCGGACAAGGTCCTACGGCTGACCAATGACAACAGTATTCCGAAGGAGTTCGAGATTGATCCTCAAGGAAGATTATTTGCAACGCCGGAATCGATAGCGGAGGTACTGGAAGCAGCGGAAAAATCTAATCTGCGATACAATGATCGAAATCTTGTTCAGAGAATGAGGGATGCGTCATCCAGTCCCAAGGACAGGACTCCGTTCCTCAACGCACTCGCCAGGGTTCCCGAAGCCTCAATCTCGAGTTGGGACCGCGTTGAAATGATCCGTGAAACGCTGGATGTGTGGAAAGGCACCCCTGCGGTTGACCGCTGGTGCAGAGAGTCGCTCAAGTCAGTTCTGATCCAGAATTTTCATGGTGCGACACGGTGGCTCAATGAGGGAGAATCCGTCCTATATCAACTCCTCGATTATACCGAGGCTAATGCCGACACCCGCCTCCAGATCATTCTCGCAGGAGTCGCACAGGTCGGTGAAGCCTTGAGCAGTCGTACCTTATTCGCCATTGCCGGAGAAATCGTACGCACGCTTGATGCAGAGGACTCATGTAAACTGCTGCTTTGGTACGTACAACGCCTTCGGGGTCGGCTCCCTCTCGAAGATCAATCTTTGTGTTCTTCAAGCGAGATTTCAAACAACACAACCGACACGATTGCCCGCTTCTTGTTTGCACTCATGAGCGATATCGACACGCGAGTCCGATGGAAGGCAGCCCATGCGCTACGCCGACTGGCTAAACTCGGCTGTTTTGATATCGTCAAAGCAACGGTCTTACAATCCAGTAGAGTCAAGGACGACGCTTTCCGTGACCCCACCGGACCCTTCTACTCCTTGGCGGCCAAACTCTGGTTAACAATTTCGCTGTATCGGATCAGCGCAGAAACACCCGAAGCGCTAAGCTCCTGCAAAGCTGAAATTTTTGACCTCGCGACCTCATCGGAATTACCGCATGTTGGGATACGGGAATATGCGAAACGAGCCCTGCTTCAACTGACATCTGCAGGTAAAATTTCCTTGACCTCTTTTGAAAAAACTCAAATTGATCAGGTCAATGTCGCACTCAAGGGCCAGACGGCCAAGAAGAAGGGCGAGCAACGACCATTCGGCCGTGTGCGTGATTACAAACGCCGATTTAAGTTTGATAATATGGATACAATTCCCTACTGGTACGGGGACATTCTTCGCTTTTTTCCCACGGTGTCCCAGGATCGGGTTCTTGAAATCGCAGAGCGATGGATTCTCGACAAATGGGGCGCCGATCCGCAAGCCAATTGGTGGGATAAGGAACCCCGAAAAAATCGTTACAACGAGCGGCGTTTCGGATCATGGTCGCACGAACACGGTTCCCTTCCAACGATTGAGCGCTATGGGACACATCTTGAATGGAACGCAATGCATTGCGTTGTGGGCGAGCTACTGATGACCCACCCGATTGCGAAGGTAGGCGAGTTCTCCTTTTACAACTTCGACTATTGGCTTGGAAAAATTCTTCCCACCGATCCTCCTGCATGGCTTTCCGATAATCGCTGCCCAACGCCTCTCGAAGCTCGGTTATGGAAGGAAGATCCTAGAACCGATAGCGGCTGGCTCCACAATATACGCCGCGACGAATTCCTGACCGAGGTTGGCTTGCGCTCGTCACTCCGCAAGGGATGGATCGTTGTCGAGGGCAACTACACTGTACATTTCCCAAAGCGGGAGGCGAATATTAGAATCAGTTCAGCACTTGTGTCACCGGAGACGGCACCCGCACTTGTTCGCGCGCTTCAAACGGAAAGTAATCCTTGGGGCTTTCGACTTCCGAATGAAGGTGATGAACTACAAATCAATGTCCCGCCATACTCTCTTGTTGGCTGGCTCGAGGACATCGAAGGTGACCTACGCTTCGATGATCGTGATCCCTTCAGGTATGAAGTCCGTCAGATACGGGTCAAGCCGGGCCGTAAACTGGCTGAGGTGCTTGAACTTATGCCGCTGGATGGTAGCCATCGCACCTGGATTTGTAATGACACCGGCGAGGCTGCTTTAATCTATGAATCATGGTGTGACGAGTCACCCCCGGAGGAAGACTACTACCCTCGGAGAATTCGCTCGAATGGCTGGCGGCTCTGGGCAAGAACCGAAATGGTGCGCTCTTTTCTTACTAATGGAGGATGGGATTTGATTTGCGAGGTGCAGGTCGAACGCCGACTCCGAAATGAATACGGATGGTCATATTATGCAGAAAAAAAAAGAAAAACACATGACAAAATCCTTCTCCTCCGGGGCGACGGCTCTGTCGCCGAGGCCAAAGGACGTGTTGGATCTTGGACGGGCATTGGTCGCGGAGTTGGGTCTTGATCCAGGTGTGGACATGCTGAGCCGCTGGATGGCTCACTACATCGCGGAATTGATTGAAGACGCGGAGACCGCCAAAGGCGAAGAGCGGCCAGCAAAGATTACTACGTGTGCCGATGCCATTCTCAAACTTTGGGAACATCGTCATTTGTTGCCAAACGGTAAGCGCCCGTTCGAGGATCTGGAGCCTATCCTGACGGCGCTTGAGAGCCTTGATCCTACCGACGATACACCCAGATATCTTCGTTCCACAAGAATGGTGGTCGACGAAACTGAACAGAACGCGGAAGCTAGAAAGTGGCTCAATATCATTGATGGCTTGGATTATTCGGCAAAAATTCTAATTCGTTATTGTTTAACACAGGTTGCACAAAATACTTTCGACAAGTCAAAGGACTGGGTTGCACTTGCTGATGCGGTGGGCTTTGAGGAAAATATAGATCTTACGGTTATTCGTTTCATCACTGATGAAAGTGATTTGTTAAAGACGAGCGAACCCAAAAATAGAGCACGGGAGCTGCTTGAGGATCGAATTGCCCGGCTAGATGGGTTTAAGGAAATGGCTAGCGCCCTTGCATTTGACATGCGGCGGCAACTTAAACAAGCTGATGAATCCATTTGAAACTCTTAAGTTCTTTTAAGGCGACGAATGCCTCCAACGCATTCAAATCGCTCGTTCAGTTGAACGCCCACTTTTGGTAAAAAGCAGATAGTTGATGATTCTCTCCTCAAGAATGACGAATAACAATAGCATTGACAGTGCCGCTGGAAAACGCGCGCGTCATAGGAGGTGTTACTGATTACCAAAAGAAATATACAATAACTCGATCCTGATTGATTTTCTCGACTACAGGAAGAACTCCACGAGAAAAGCCATAACAGATGTTGCTTTGCTTCTCCTGTAAGAAATATTCCACCCTTCACCTACTTATCAATGGTCTCGCCCTTGCCGGAAAAATAGCTATTATTTATTGTAGTCTTGTTTTCGGAGGAACAGTTTTGTGTAGCAGCTTTCAACCCGTACTGCGCAAGCGCGATCGCAGAAAGAATGACATGCGCCGGTTATTGACGCCACCTTGTGTTCTTATGGATTCGGGGATGTTATAAACAATCTTGAAGTATCGGGGTAAAATGGGGAGAGTGAATCTACGAGTCCTCAAGATCATTTCAGGAGAAAATCGATTAATACCTTTTGAAAGTTTCACCATATCCCTTGACAAGATACCATAACAGGTTTAATGATTTAACACATTTTTTGATCTTTGAACGCATAATATCTGCCTTAGAATAACTGGCACCGATATTAAGATAAGCAAACGGACGGCACGTTTCGTCACTACTCGGGTAAGGAAAGAACAAGGGAATATTCATGATCACAGGCGAACTGAAGTCAAAGGTCGACAGGATCTGGGACACAATGTGGTCCGGTGGCATCTCAAACCCGCTGTCGGTCATCGAGCAGCTGACCTATCTGTTATTCATCAAGCGACTGGATGAACTGCACACCCTCCGGGAGCGCAAGGCCGCCCATGCCGGCAAACCCATCGAAGATCCGGTATTTACAGACGCGCAGGATAATCTCCGCTGGTCCCGCTTCAAGGAGACCGCGCCGGAGCAGATGTTCGAGACCGTGCGCGATGGGGTATTCCCCTTCATCAAGACCCTCGGACAGAACGGCAACAGGCAGACCGGAAACGGAAGCACCTACACCCACCACATGAAGGACGCGCTCTTTATGATGCCCACGGCCCGTGTGCTGGCCAATGTGGTCGACCAGCTTGACGGCATCGACATGGCCGACAGCGACACCAAGGGCGACCTCTACGAATACATGTTGGGAAAGATCGCCACCGCCGGGCAAAACGGTCAGTTCCGTACTCCACGCCACATCATCAAGCTGATGGTGGAGATGACCGCACCCACACCCAAAGACATCATCTGTGACCCGGCCTGCGGCACCGCCGGGTTCCTGATCGCCGCCTCGGAGCACCTAGTCGATCACCACAGCGACATCATCTACAGAGATGCCACCGCCCGTCGCCGCTTCAACGAAGGTACCTTCCACGGCTACGACTTTGACAGCACTATGCTGCGCATCGGCAGCATGAACATGCTGCTCCACGGCGTGGAAAACCCGGACATCCGTTACAAGGATTCGCTGGCCCAGTCCGACGAGGACGACGCCGAGAAGTACTCGCTGATCCTCGCCAATCCGCCCTTTGCCGGCAGCCTCGACTACGAATCCACCGCCAGGGACCTGCAGCGGACAGTCAAGACCAAGAAGACCGAACTGCTCTTTGTTACCCTCTTCCTGCGCCTGCTTCAGATTGGGGGCCGCGCCGCGGTTATCGTGCCCGACGGCGTGCTCTTCGGATCGAGCAAGGCGCACAAGACCCTGCGCAAGATCCTGATCGAGGACCAGAAGCTCGACGCCATCATCTCCATGCCCTCAGGTGTGTTCAAACCCTATGCCGGAGTGTCCACCGCCATTCTGCTCTTCACCAAGACCAACTCCGGCGGCACCGACAATGTCTGGTTCTATGACATGCAGGCCGACGGCTACTCGCTTGACGATAAGCGCAGCCCGCAGCCGGAGAAGAGCGATTGTGCCGACATCCTTGCCCGCTGGCAGAACCGCGATGCCGAGAAGGAGCGCGCACGGACCGACCAGAGCTTCCTCGTGCCCAAGAGCGAAATCGCGGAGAACGACTACGACCTCTCCATCAACCGTTACAAGGAGGTGGTCTACGAAGCGGTCGAGTATGATCCGCCGAAGGTGATCCTGGAGCGGCTGGCGGAGCTGGAGGAAGAGATCGCAAAGGGGCGTGAGGAGTTGGAAGGGATGTTAGTATGATCATCTCAACGAAAAATCTCGGCGAGCTTACAAAGATCCGTACTGGCAAACTTGATGCAAACGCAAGTTCTGAGGACGGCCAGTATCCTTTCTTCACGTGCGCACGAGACCCACTGCGGATTGGCAGTTACAGCTATGACTGCGAATGTGTGCTTGTCGCAGGCAACGGAGATCTGAACGTCAAATACTACGAAGGTAAGTTTGATGCGTATCAGCGGACCTACATTGTTGAAACTCGACCAGAGTCAAAGGACGCCCTCCATCTCCGTTACGCATACCATTTTCTGGAAACATACCTTGAAACACTTAGGGAGCAAAGCATAGGCGGAATCATAAAGTACATCAAGCTGGGCAACTTAACAGAAGCAGCAATTCCCCTCCCTCCCCTGGCGGAGCAGAAGCAGATTGCGGAGATTCTGGATGCGGCGGACGCCTTGCGGTCCAAGCGCCGCGAGTCCCTCGCCCAGCTCGACACCCTCCTCCAATCCACCTTCATCGACATGTTCGGCGATCCGGTAACCAATCCGAAAGGGTGGGAGGAGGGAACAATTGGAGATCTGCTGGAATCCGTAAACTATGGAACGAGCAAGAAGGCAGACTTGGAAGAAGGTGCATATCCTATTCTTCGGATGAATAACATAACCTATACAGGTGAGTGGGATTTCAGTAGTATGAAATACATCGACCTTGATGATAAAGATTTATCGAAACACCTTGTCCACAAAGGGCACATTCTTTTCAATAGAACAAATAGCAAAGAACTTGTTGGAAAGACCGCTGTTTTCCGAAGAGATGCGCCAATGGTTTTCGCTGGTTATTTGGTAAGGGGCATTACTAATGATTTCGCTGACCCAGAATACATCGGTGCTTTCATGAATACTCCACAGATAAAGCAGTTTTTACAGAACAAGTGTAAGAGCATCGTTGGAATGGCAAATATCAATGCGAAGGAGTTCCAAGCGATTCCAATACCAAAACCGCCAATTGCGCTCCAACGCCGCTTTGCAGCCATAGTCGAATCGGTCGAACAACAGAAAGCCCGTATGCGCGCGCATCTGGCCGAGCTGGACACGCTCTTTGCCTCGCTACAGCAGCGTGCCTTTAACGGAGAGCTGTCGACATGAGCAACTTCGCCTTCCTCCCAACCGAGTTCCGCAGCATAGCCGAGTCCGCCACGAAGGCGGAGAGCCACATCATGGGCGACCCCCGCGCCGCCTGTTTCCATGCCCGTTTTACACTGGAGACGATTGTCCACTGGCTCTACCGCCACGACACCGGTTTGCGGATGCCCTACGACCAGAGCCTCGGGGCGCTGCTTCATGAGCCGTGCTTCCAGAACCTGCTGCCGGAGGCAGTCTTCCAGAAGGCGCGGGTGATCCAGAAGGTAGGCAACCAAGCGGTTCACAACTCGCGCCCAGTAAGTCAGTATGATGCCCTTCAGGCGGTCAAGGAACTCCACCACCTCTGTTACTGGTTGATACGTACCTATGCCCCTGATGCCTCGCGGGAAGGGGCGGCGTGGCGGGATAAACGCGTGCCAACCGCGGTCAGCGGTGCCGAAGTGATCCCGCGCAAGCAACTGGAGGAATTGGAAAAACAGCTGGCCGATAAGAACAAGGCCGCATTCAAGCAACAACAAGAGAGGGATGATCTCGACGCTGAATTGCAGGCCTTACGCGAGCAACTCGCCCAGATCCGCGCCACTACCGAGCAACAGACGGACACCCATGATTACTCCGAGGCAGAGACCCGTCGCTACCTGATCGACGTGGACCTGCACCGTGCGGGCTGGCCGCTTGATCAGGAGCGTGACCGGGAGTATGAAGTTACCGGTATGCCCAATCAGCAGGGCATCGGCTACGCTGACTATGTGCTGTGGGGCGACGACGGCAAACCGCTGGCGGTAGTGGAAGCGAAAAAGACGACCGTCGATCCGGCAGTGGGCCAGCAACAGGCCAAGCTCTATGCCGACTGCCTGGAAACCATGCACGGCCAGCGTCCGATCATCTTCTACACCAACGGTTATGAGACTCACCTGTGGGACGACCTTGCCTACCCCCCGCGCAGGGTGGCAGGCTTTTACAAGAAGGAAGAGCTATCCCGGTTGATTTTACGGCGGCATGCACGCCAGACGCTGGATGTGTCCGGGGTGAAGGAATCTATTGTCGAGCGGTATTACCAGAAACGAGCAATCGGAAGTATCGGAGAACAGTTCACGCAGTCACGGCGCAAGGCGCTCTTGGTAATGGCCACCGGCACGGGAAAGACGCGCGTGTCCATCGCACTGGTGGACCTGCTGCAGCGGGCCGGTTGGATAAAACGGGCGCTCTTCCTGGCAGACCGCATCTCGCTGGTCAATCAGGCCGTGGGCGCCTTCAAAACATACCTGCCGGAATCAAGCCCCGTAAACCTGGTAACGGAAAAAGACCAGACGGGACGAGTCTACGTATGCACCTATCCGACCATGATGGGATTAATCGACGAAAACAAAGGGGACGAGGCGCGCTTCGGCGTCGGCCATTTCGATTTGGTGATTATCGACGAGGCGCACCGCTCTGTCTTCCAGAAGTACGGCGCGATCTTTCGCTACTTCGATTCACTACTAGTCGGTCTGACCGCCACCCCCAGGAAGGATGGAGATAGAAATACCTATTATCTCTTTGAGCTGGAACCGGGCGTGCCGACCGACGCCTACGAACTGGATACTGCGGTGGCGGACGGATTTCTCGTGCCGCCTCGGGTGCAACAGGTGGACCTGAAGTTTCCACGCGAGGGTATTGACTATAACTCACTGAGCGAGGAAGAGAAGGCGCAGTGGGAGAGCCTGGACTGGGGGGACGACGTTGAGCCGGGAGCCCTGCCTGACCATGTTAATGCGACAGCTATCAATAACTGGCTTTTCAATAAGGACACTGTCGATAAGGTACTTCAGCACCTGATGGAACACGGCCACAAGGTCCATGGCGGCGACCGCTTGGGCAAAACGATCATCTTCGCCCGCAATCATGATCATGCGAAGTTCATCGAGAAGCGATTCAACCATCACTATCCACAGTACAAAGGACATTTTGCTCGTATCATCGACCACTATGCCAAGTATCCTCAGAGCTTGCTTGACGATTTTTCACAGAAGGACAAGGTGCCTCACATTGCGATTTCGGTCGACATGCTCGATACCGGCATCGACGTGCCCGAGATAGTGAACCTAGTTTTCTTCAAGCCGGTCTACTCAAAAATCAAGTTCTGGCAAATGATCGGCCGCGGCACTCGGCTCTGCCCGGATCTATTTGGTCCGGATGATGACAAAGAAAATTTCCGCGTTTTCGATTTTTGCTTTAACTTCGACTTCTTCAAAGAAAATCCCGACGGGATCGAAGGCAACAGCGGTATACCTCTTGGAACACGCCTCTTCCGCGCACGGGTACAGTTGCTGGGCCAAATCCATTCTTCACCGGAGCTGGATCCTGATGCTGTGCTCAAGGGCTTGCTCACTAAGGGCCTGCACGGAGAAGTAGCAGCGATGAACCGAGAAAACTTCATCGTGCGGATGCACTTGGAAGCGGTTGAACGTTTTCAAGATCGCCAGGTGTGGAATCAACTCACCGAGGCGGACCGTATGGTTCTGCAACGTGAGGTTGCGGGTCTGCCAAGTGATATAGAAAACGATGACATTGAGTCCCGCCTGTTCGACCTGACGGCGCTGCACATGCAGCTGGCCCTAGCCGAAGGCGACACCAATACCTTCGAAGGCCACCGCCGGCGCGTGGTGGAAATTGCCATGCTGCTGGAAGAGAAGACAGCGATTCCGGCGGTGAAGGCACAGCTCGAATACCTTGCCGCCATACAGGAAAACGGTTTCTGGGATGGAATCAATCTGAACGGGCTGGAAGAATTGCGTCTGCGCCTGCGCGGGTTGATGCCTTTCCTTGATAAGAAGAAGCGCAACATTGTCTACACCGATTTCAAAGACGAGGTCGTGGGCATCCGGGAGGAACAGACCATCCATATGCCCAAAATGACCGGTGCCCAGTATGAGAAGAAGGTCAAGGATTATCTACGCAATCACCTTAATCACATCGTGATCCACCGACTTCGGACCAACCAACCACTTACGGAAGCCGACCTTCAGGGACTAGAAACAACCCTAGCACAGATAGGGGAGGAAGATGGTGAAATGCTGCTATCCGGCTTACTCGCACGTAGTAGCGCACCGTCGCTGGCGTATTTCGTCCGCAGCCTGGTGGGGATGGATCGGACAGCTGCACAATCCGCATTTTCTGATTTTCTCTCTGACCGGAGTCTCACTCCACCACAAATCCGCTTCATTGAAATGGTAATCGATCAACTCACGGCACGCGGTATTATGGAAGCCTCAGCTCTCTATGAACCGCCGTTCAGCAACTTGCACCACGGAGGGCCTGATGCTCTGTTCGCCGGTAAGGAGATGGTGATCGAGGGAATATTCAAGTCATTAAGGGCGGTCCATGCTGGTTTGATCGCGAAGGCAGGATGATGGCAGGTACAGTCGTTCGTCTGAAAACGACAAGCGCCCAACGAGGCGCTAAGCTAGTTTTTTTACTCCGCTTCGCTCTGTGAAAAACCAGTGAGCTTGGACGTTAATGATTACTGAAAGCAATCTTCTAAAATTGCTTCGATCTTAGTTTTATCGAGTACAGGAAGAAACCAACGGAAGAGATTTGGCAGAGAGTCGAATGGAGCGCGAGCGACTACAGTAAAAATTTTCCTATCATCAACTTCTGGACTTTTTATAATGTTATAACTTGGTATATTACACATCGGACTGTTTCTTTAAACCATAGGGTAGAGATGGGGGACCGATTAAGAGCTGCAAAGGTTTACATTCGGAAAGCGAGAAGTTAAGTGGGAAGAACCATGAAAGAGAAGAAAAGACAACCGAGCAAGAAATCCGAGAAGCGGAAGCCCGTATCAGCGAGCGAGTTTGGGCGCTTGTTCACGGAGGCCCTCAGAAAAAGCTGTCCGACAGAGCAAAGGACAATTTCTGAAAACCAGCTAAGGAAAAGCTGATTTTTTTCAAACCAACTTACATAATGCTTACACAGAATAGAATGGGAACGCAAAAGGGGTTACGATTTCTCGTAACCCCTTGATTTTCTGGTGGGCCCTGTCGGGTTCGAACCGACGACCTACTGATTAAGAGTCAGTTGCTGCTACCAGCTGAGCTAAGGGCCCGTATAGTGTCACGCAGTCGAATGTATGGCGCGCCCGGAAGGATTCGAACCTTCGACCAACAGATTCGAAGTCTGCGACTCTATC
>Ga0272443_10002102_pt1 | contig 26463 bp, 45 predicted proteins | sample SSMAcet12_FD_193581 | JGI IMG/M metagenome (GOLD analysis project Ga0272443, IMG submission 193581) | Marine sediment archaeal communities from Little Sippewissett salt marsh, Falmouth, MA, United States - SSM-Acet-12 | ecosystem: Environmental > Aquatic > Marine > Wetlands > Sediment ... | reverse complement strand
AGATTCATCATCAGTCTGCCTCCTCTAAAATCCATTTCAACAGTTTGATTCTGATACCAAGTTTCTTTTGTAGTGATAAATCACCCTGAAACGAGGTTCTAAGCTCTTCATAGTCGTGTAATTTTTTTCTGATTTCTGTTTCATTTCTCATAGCTATCGCTCCTTTACCAGGCATCCGCTAAGGTCATGCCTCCGGAATCACCTGACTTTGCCTTTGAGGCGTGCAGGTCCCGGTACATCTGAGCCGCCGAAACAAAGCCCGGCGGATCCGGCCGGATGCCATTTTTCACATAATCATACATGGGCGGCCGAATGACATCGGCCATATTGACCTCTCGCGGAATTATGATTGGTTCGGGTTTGTTTACGTAATGCCGTTTTCTGGCTCTTTTTTCCATCCAGTCAGGAATTTTGCCTTCTGCCATACATCCGGCATATTCCCATTGGCATGGATGTTCTGCTTTCCATTCTGCGAGGATCTCACGGTTGGCTGCTCTGACAGCCTTCTCCTCATCAGACATCTTCCGGGGACTCATCCGCTGGCTGGCCTGGAAGAATTTTTTATTTATGCTCCAGTAGTGCTCAAATCCAAGCTGATCAAAGATTACCTTGTTCAGATATTTTCTGAGATACTGCTTTGCTGATTCGTCTTTTCTGGCATCTGCCGGGCGTTTGTTGGGATTGGTCCATAGCCACTCATTCTTAGAATTCCGGCTGACTGCACAGACATCTACTATCTGACCCTGACCGCAGCGTACCCAGTCGGCAGAGATCTTATTTCGGTGATCTAACCATGACCTGCCGAATATCATGATATGCATGTGAATCAGGCCGTTTTTCTGGAATTCATTAACTGCAAGATATCGGGGACGGTAAGATAATTCTGATTCCTGCATAATGTCCCGGACTTCCTGCTTTTCGGCTCTTGTGAGCTTTTTATCAAGGGTTATGCCCTTCTTTTTCTCTTCTGGAGTTAGCCTTCTGCCAAGCCTGTAAGCTTTGGCGGCGTATAGCTCATCTCTCCGGGCTGCATATTCTCTCCGAGTAAGATATGATACGTACCTGTTCCAGGCAACACTCATATGCCGGTTTGCTTCCCAAAGATTCGGGAAAAGTTTAGGATCTGTTGTTAATGTGAGGAAAACAGCAGAATCATAGTATTCCTCTGCCTCTCTCCATTTGTCCTCAAAGTTATCCAGGTTGGAGAGCTGCCGGAAAGAATTGTTAAACCTGGTACGGTATTCCATGAACCAATAATCTGTGTCCGGTGCTCCTTTTGGAGTCAGGACAATCATTTTGTCGTTGATGTCGTCCAGATAGTCGTTATACTGGCTGGTAATATTCCCCAGAAGGGTTTCTAAGACTGGATTCAATGTTGATGGATCCGGCCGGGTGAAAAGTCCGGTTGCAGTTGGGATCTCTGTGAGTTTCTTTATGGCCACTATCCGATCCGGAGAGGTTCGTGATGGCCATCTCTTCCATTTGGGTATTTTGCACACTTTTTTACAAATCATCGAGTTTTCCGGAATCGGAGCGGAATTACCCCCATGTGCAAAACAGTTTGACTTTTGCACCTGCCCTATCAAGGTAAAGGCCTTTTTTGTGATGCCCCACCAGACGGACTGCCTTTCTCCCCATCCGAGATCATACACTCCTTTGCGGGAAATCAGGAATCCGTGTTTTTCCCAGCGTTTCAGGGTTCTGTATAGACGGTAATATTCAGCGGTGGGGGTGGTTCTTTTTCCGGAGTTCTCCTGCCCATGCTGGTGCTGTTTTGCATAAAGGGTTACTCCGATAGCCTGGGCTATCATGCCGATATTGATGTCATGATAAAAAAGAGGGGTGAGATCGATCTCTCGATCTTCTAACTTATAGAGGAAGATGCTGTTTGCTACGGTTGCGGGGTCGTGCAGGTTTGGGTATAGGTGCACTTCCTCTTTTGTTGCGAGTGAGTATATACCGGCAGCTAACTCGGTTAGCTGACGATAGCCGGAGCTATCTGGAATAGTAAAAACCCCCTTCAGCTAACCAGTGAGACTGCGAACTTTCCGAGGTCCTGCCTTTGACCTATCAGGCCGTATCTGCCCTGATGATTTAACGCCCGGTAAAAATCTACAATTATGATATTGTAGCCCGTTGCGACATCCAGAAGGTCAGGAATCAGGTAGCTCATCGGGATCTGATTCTGTGTCCTGGTCTGTGATTTCCGGTTTGCATCATGGAGAGATACGAACGTGCCGGAGTATTGACCACCAGACTCCCATACATGATGGACATCTATGTTTTCAGCTGCTTCCCAGAGTTTGACCTGCTCAATCAGGCGGTGGAGAAGTGTGTTCTTCCAGTCCGGAGAACTGCCCGGAGAAGCTGCTGCGGTGGCGGTCATTGGCTGGCCACCCCCTTTGGCCTAATAACATCGGCCATGTTGATCTCCGGTATGATAGGTTCCGGCTCATGAATCTTTCTTGGAACTGTCCATCTGGTAACAATGAACAGACTATCTCTTGTCCTGACAGTGCCGTATTTGTTCAGAAACCATCCGAACATTTCCCGGTAGCATTCAAAGCCGTCTCTTTGTGCAAGTGTTTCGGCTTTGTCTGCCGGAAATGGAAGAATACAGTTATCATCAACCAGATAAGGGCATTCAAGCTGTAATTTGATGATGAAGAGATCTGATTTCTCAGCATCACATATTTTGAATCCTTCTTTTGATCTCTGCTGATAATAGAGCTGGAGAGTTTTGGAATTCTTAAGCTGTTTAAGCCGTCCGGTTGTTAGTGGTCTGGTTGTCTGGTCTTTCTCTCCGGATAAGATGAGAGGAACAAAACGAGGTTCCGAAAAGGAGAAGGCAACCATTATTGCTGCACCTCCTTAAGGTATTTTTTAATATACTCAGTTCTGGGATCTTCTTTTAATACCCATTTGAGAATGTTGATCTCTATATCAATATTCTTTGTAAATTTCAGATTATCTGAATGAATTCTCTTTTCTTCCTCACAAATCCAAAGAAAATCCCGGATCTCACGTTCTGATCTCATTTGAAATCATCCCCTAAAGAGAGAGCATAATCTGCCAGATCTCTCCTGCCCTGTATGAGTCCGTCATCTTTTCCAAGAGAATACCCAAAAGCAATCAGGGCAGCACATAGAATCAGGAAAAATAGTAGAACGAGATAGAAGGTCAGCATCAGATCACCCCTGACACACAGCATTTTGGAGAACTGTGTTGAGTGGTCATCAGAGTCTGTCTGAAGATATTCATGCAGTGTTTTGATGACAGCGGGAACATGCTCCCACAAATTGCACAGGAATACTCAAACACCGGATTTCCGTTCCGGCTGTATCTGCCAACGGGTTTAAGGTCCTGAAGACTTGCAGAACAATGAGGGCATGTGAACGGAACAACGGTTGCCATCAGGCATCACCGCCCGGACTCGATCTGTATGTCTGCTGGAATACTGAATCGGAACAGAAATACTGTTCTCCTTCCACGCCGGTGATTAACCAGTCACCTGGCTCACCGATCATAATACTCTCAGGGGTTGAAATTCTGGTGTACTTTGTGACCTGGACGGCCTCCACTTCTACGGGGATCGACTGGAATTTGGCCATCAGGCATCACCGCCTGATTTCTTCCCGGAATTCCGGCGGTAAATTGTTACCCGGTCAAAATCCCCGGTAACTCTGTAACCATCATCAATGATCTTCCCGTCTCTCTTCCGGACCCTGACTTTCTCCGGGTCCTTCTCAGTGACTGACCAGGCACGGAAATTCAGAGTGATCTGATCTCCGTTTTGCTGCTCCAGGACGATCCATTTATGTTCTTTGTTGCATTCCGGATGAGATATCTGCACGTTGTTAAATGTCCTCGTGCCGATCTCTCCGGACTTTCCTTCCCAGATGACAACATCAAAAGCCATCTTAGATCCCCTCCTTGATGATGGATCTCAGTCTGGGGTGAGGCGAATTGATAGCATGATCCCACATCCAGAAAGCCATTCGTCTTTCACGGCAGCTCCCTCTGAAAGATCTGCTGAAGGCTTTCCTCTGGTATCGGGCCGCCCTGTGTTTCTGATGCTTCCCCACTTCATGGAAGAGTTTGGCTATACGGCTGGAAATTGTGGGAAGACCTGACTGTGAGAGGTGAGCATCGAGGTAATCCAGAACTACATAAGTTGGATTCATTGAGCTTCCTCCCTCATTGCCCGCATTTCCCGCAGGAAAATATAACTTCTGACGGCTGCCTCTCCTTCCAGGACAACTTCACCATGCCGGATAAGCCGGGCGCAAGCAAAATCATCAGGATAGTCTCCGGCATGACGGCGGGATTGTGCCTGAGTTGTCATTATTGCATCAGATGACATCACGCAAACCCCCTGATTCTGTTTTCATTCTCCGGGCGGTTCAGAATAGTTCTGGTCAGCAGACTAAGATTTATTGCCGATGCAGGGCAAATATTATTAAAATCTTCTGCATCTATTATTATACTGTCAGTCCTCTGTTCCCCTGATTTGGTCGTCCTGGAAACGAGTGGGCTGACATCTGTTCTTTTTACGTTTTGCATTCATATCACCTGTTTTTCACCTTTCTTTGAATGATAGCTGCTGTCAACGACAACGACTTCTTTTCTCTTGATTTTCCTCTGAAGTACAACCCATGCGATCATGTCCTTTTGTTCGCAGGCTTTGATCTCTTCTTTAGTCCAGAATTCTGGCTGCTGTAACGGCTGGCATACTGATTGCATTATGCTGTTGCCTCCTGTTTCTGAATTGCTGGTTTGGCATCAATAAATCCCAGCGCAACGGCATAAGCGTCTATTGCCTCCCGGATGAAGTCTGAAGTAGATGCAAATTCACCTGATTCAAGTGCAGATTTTAATGCCTGCTCTACCCTGTTGGTTCCTTCAAAGGAATGCTTCTGAACCATTTTTTTTACAGCCGGACTCATGTTGCTGCTTCCTCTGGATTGTTAATGTTTAAAAGTCCTTCACGCTTGGCGAGGCATCTAATGCCTTCTTTTGAAAGTGAAGCCATTGAATACACTGTGAGCAATTTTTTTACTGCTTCAGCGAGTTCTGGTTCTGTTTCTGGATTTATGTAACCAGAAACCCTGATATACGGATTCTCCTTTTTCGCCATAACATATTTTATGTTGTTTTACATTATAATATTTCCCGTTACTTTATGTTATTTTATGTGATGTAAGCTAAATCATAACAATGCAAATTATTTTATAATGGCAAAGACGCAACCTCGTGCTTCTGTATATCTATCAGATAGTTTAAACGAGAAAGTCGAATTAGAATGCGAGAGGACAAAATTATCTAAAAATAGATTGATTTTAAAAATTATCGAGGATTATTTTGATAATTTAGAATCGGAATCAAATGTAACTCCTCAACCTATGACCGAAGATGAAAAAGAAATGCTCATAGGTCATGAGCGCGGCATGGTTGAGATGAAAAATGACATTGGGAATTTAAAAAACCAGTGCGACAATATTGAATCTGAAATATCTGAACTAAAAAGGTTGATACTTTCAGGAAGATAAAAATAAAATCAAATATTATTTTTCTTTTCTGACTCCTTTAAAGGGTTTGCCGTCAGATTTAACATCCATAAATTTTCCGGTTTCTGAATCTCTTTTTACATATTGTCCGGTTTTAGGATTCTTTACCTGGCTTCTGTCTTTAACTGCACCTATGCGATGATCATCGCCTGTATTCGTTGCCATCGTTTTAGATTAAATAATAATATTTATAAATCTTGTTGTGTTATCCTCATACATGGCAAAAAGAGGGCCTAAAACGTTGACGGGAGCTTTTAGAAAAGCTAACACTGGGGATGGAAGAAGAAAAACAGAACTTGAAAAGTTTGTTGATAGAGAAGCATTTCCCTCCAAGTCAAAGAAGCGGAGATAACCGATTTAGAGATTCTTGGCTTTGTTATGGATGAAGAAGATATAAGGGCTTTTGTTCAATTAATTGCAGTTATTTTTATAGGTATAATGTTTGTTAACCTCTTCTTTAAAGAGCAGGTTGATGCAACATTTACTTTCATAAATACCTATTTGTGGCTTATTGTTTTAGGAATTGTAGCCGTTGTAATTTTGGTATTATATCTTTTAGGTTATCTGGATTTCTTCTTCCCTGAAAGAAGCTATATGAATTACCAACATGATTTGGATGAAGATGAGCTTAACTATGGAAGGGTAAAAAATCAGATATGCCAGTTTAGCCCAAACAGAAAATACAGAACTGAATATGAATATCAGGCTGAATTTGTGGGGTGGCTTAAGCATGTATTCCCTCATGTCAGGACTGAAGTTCAGACGAAATCATCAAGGCCCGATCTCGTAATTGATAATATAGCCATTGAGATTAAAGGGCCAACAAGAAAGAGGGATTTAGAATCAATACCAAGTAAAATTGTCCGTTATTTAAATCACTATGATCATCTGATAATAGTTCTCTTTGATTTGAATATTAACGATAAATATTATGATGACTGGCATTCAGGGATGAATAAGCAGTTTCCAGAAGTTGACATAATTGAAATCTATTCAGAACAGGACTTTAAATTTAAATGAATACCTGAGTTCTAAAGTAGAAATGAACTCAGGTTAACGTAGAAAAATTAGAGAATCAGACATCATCTCATAATTGAAGTTCTATTGAACCACTCATTTTCTTACCCTGTTGGGTACTCTTAAGATTGTTTATTCATCGGTATAATACTTACTGTGAGATCACCATATATAGAATTAATAATTTTGTGCTATGTGAGAGTTATATTCTATAGATTTCTGAGTGTACTTTAAATATACCTCCTCATCTTAAATTATACTGGTTCTGAGGAAAGTAGAAATTCCAATCAGAGCCACGTAGAAAAATTAGACGGAGGTGATGGCATCATGACATATAAAATTACATTTGAAATCTTTTCAGATTGCATTAAGATTTCTATTGAACCAATATAGAACAAGTATGACCAAAAAGATGTGATATTTATTATATCACTCTTTTAAGCTTACTTGGCATTTATTTTATATTAAGTTAATCTTCTTCAATTGGTTTTTCTTCAATTATTAATTATTCTTCTTCAAGGAGCATATTCTGTAACATCTTATATTCAGGAGTCTGTTTGATTCTTTCTATTTTTGTGTTTAGCCGTTCTTCAGCCTGCGGAGTAAGTGCAGCTCCACACTCCAGACAGTGTTCTGCTCTGGCCGGGTTGATTTCATGACAGATGGGGCACTGCTTAGGGAGGCGAAGGTCTGCCGGTTTGTTCTCCGGTGCTGCGATATTGTAGAATTGCAGCATCTTTGAGTTTACATCATCAAAGCCCATGTGTGTATATGTCTTCAGCTCTTCTGCATTTGGGTCCCCCCAGAGCATAAGCCCGATAACAGTATCCGGAATATTAGCCCTGCGTAAATCTGTTACCCTGGTATGACGGAAGGTGTGAGGGGTGAACTGAGTTTCTATTCCTGCTTTATCTGCTATATACCTGATATGCTTGTAAAGTGCTGCATATCTGTGTGGCTGGTTTTCCTTATTGAGGAATACATAAGAGTCCCCATCCGGATCTCCGACTGTCTTTTTGTATTCATCACGCCATAGCAGAACATCATGTTTGCACTCTGCGAGCCTGAGGATCCTTTCTTTCCCTGTCTTGAAATTCTCTTTTAGGATCAGGCCGTAATCATCAATCTGGATCTGCTTCCATATCATTGTGCCTATCTCACCTATTCTGAATCCACCTTCATAGAGAAGACCAATCATTGCCCGGTCTCTTGTCCTGGTGCAGGCATAGATCAATTTATCGATCTCTCCTTCTTTGAAGGTTGATATATCACGGATGTTCTGACGCTTGGGAAGCTTGATCTCTGCCAGCTCTGAAAGGTCCATGTCAACATAACCTTTCTTTTTCATCCAGGTCATGAACATTTTAAGAATTGAGATATAATCCCGGATGGCATTAGGAGAGTAATCTTTTCCCCTTTGCGTCTTTCCGTTTTTGAGATGTTGCACTCCGATTATAATATCGTCCATTGTGCATTCAGAGAATTCAGGGATCCACCTTCGCCAGTGGACTAAGTGCGTTGCTATCTTCTTGTATCTGGAAGGGGCTATATCATCCATAGATACTTTGTAGGATAGAAATTTTAAGAGAATAGCATGATCTTTCTGAGAAATGTGTTCTTTATCCCTCTCGTTTTGGAGATATATATTGGTCTTCTCGTTACTGATAGAATGAAATTCTGCGGCAGTTCTCCTGGCAGTCATAGAATAGAATATGGTGCGCTGGTATAAGTGCGCTCCGATACATAATGTAAGGATGCTGTCGGTGGAATCCCGTATATGATGTGTTGGGGCGTATTGGATTATTTCTGTTTAATTTTTTTAACAACAAATATGGCTGCTACTGTTATGAGGGACCAGACAAATCCTAATGTAAATGATGATACTGCTGATGATAATGATAACAGAGCTGTCAGGCAGAAAATTATGAGAAGAACTATTAAACCGTATTGAGGTGCAGCAACATTGAAAAAAAGTATTTTTGAGGTAAGAGTTTGTTCAGTCATTTCTTATTCTTCCTTTTCTTTCTCTTCATCCTTGAATTTGTTTTACTGATACTTGATATTTCCCTGACTGAGTTCTCAAAACTTAGGAATGCCTTTCTGTTGGCTGGGAGTTCAAGAGGATCATAATCTCCGGCCAGAGCTTCCTGACCTCTGATGATTGGGATCTCTACATTTTGTGATTGCCATATATCCCATATCAGATCTTTTCTTTGTTTTTTGTCTTTGCTTCGTCTGGGCTTTGCTGGCTTGTGAGGCGGAGTTATATTTATTGTTGGTGGAGGCAGCGGCCTGTGAGTTATTCCGGTTGCTTTGGATGTGGTTCCTCCTGGGGATATTGATGATAATGAAATTGCAGAACTGACTCCGGATATCCCTGAGTAACTGGCAGGAGATGGGCCTGATATGGCTCTTGATATGTTGCTGACACTTGCAGCTGAAATCTGGCTTAATTTAGATGATGATTTTACAGATGTATCTGACACAACAGTCTTTGATGATGGCAGTTTAATTCCTGATGTAATTCTCCGGCTGCTTCCGGATGTTACTGATTTTGTTGAGCCTGCGATCCTCGATAGTTTTTCTGATATTGATGATTGCCCGGTTTTTTCAGGGGTTGTTCTTGATGGGAGAAGAGAAGCAGCAAGGGCCGGACTGAAGACAAAAGAATTAACTGCACTGCTTGTTCTCTTCCCCACGCTTGATATTTTCACCGCTACTTTTTGGAACTCTTCATAGTTCAGAATATCAGATTTTGGCATAGTTGCAGCTTCCTCTGCTGATAGTGCCTTTGTCTGAACGATTGGAATTTTCTGGTTTTTGATTTTAGTTGAGAATTTCACAACTGGCTTTGTGAATTTTGTTCCTTCCGGGAGGACTGCCTCATATTCTCCTTTGGTGAGTGGCATCTGTAAAATGCCTTTCTCTGCATCTTTTGAAATATAGTCTGCCATTCCTGACTGCCTATGGGCTGGGATCTGGCCAACTCCTCTATTCATGAGGGATATTGTTTTTTCTCTGTATGATTGTGGGACTGCTTTTATTCCGGCAGTCTCTATCCTGGCAGCTGACGGTGTGGATATGGTCGGGAACCTGAAATCAAAAGGTTTGTAACCGGATGGCATACCGGGTACTTTGGCATAATATCCTTCCAGTATTGGAGCAGTATAAAGTCCTGGAAGTTCTGAGGACCCGGCAGCTGCTTCTGAGAACTTGAAATATGAAGGGCTAGCATGCCAGGCGAATACTGATTCGGCTGCTTCTTCTGGGAGTGCTGCCTTTGTCGGAATAGGTTCAATGTTAATGGGGTTTGCCCTAGCACCTGCTTCAAATTTAGGCGGAACTTTTAATGTTGAAGATCTGAAACTGGCTTCCAGTTTTGCGGGTGATATTCCTCCATGCACCGGATAACCTTCTGCAAATCCTAGATTCTGAATAGGAATCTGTTCAGTTTTATATGTCCGGATTGCTCCACCGATTTTAGGCACGGTTTTCATTGCAATACCTGCACCAATTATGAGCGGGGCAACCTCTGTTGTCATTACCCTTCCGAATCTTTCTGAAGCTACTTTAGGAGATGGCAGTCTTCCGGCCATGACCTCAGCCCCTGCTATGTCATAAGCAACAGAGCCGGCAAAGGCAGTTCCAAGAGCTGCACCTATTGCAGGTTCTGTTTTGGTTGCAATGGTTGTGCCTACTATTGGGATTTTTGATACTGCCTGGGGAATTTTCATGAATCCAAGTCCGGCTTTAATTCCGCTGCCGGCAAGAGGAACTGCAAAACCTACACCGAGCATTATGCCGGTCTGGATAGGCTGATCTCTGATACCTGACAGAACACCTTTTGTAAATCCTGCCGACATAGTCTGAAATTCAGTCAGGACCGGAATATCATTTTGATCATAACCTTTTTGAGTTGGTTTCAGAGCAATTTCCCGGAGTTCCTCTTTTGACTTCCCTGATATTTTAGCTCCTATAAATTCAAAGGCTAGACCGAAATCCATTTGCTGAACCGGAGCGGTTCGGGTGTCCGGGATTGATTCAGATGTAAATGATCTCAGATCTGCATCCAGTTCAGTTCCCGGGATATCTATGTCTTTTTGTCGCGGTTCAGTGGTGAGGATAATATCTGATCTGTTTGCTACTCTTCGGGTTGTTCGATCTTCAAAGTCATTGGCTGCCTGATTAAGTTCTTTTGTTGCAGTCCTGGTCATCAGGAGAGCATCAGACTGTTTTCCGATTGAGAGATCATTCCCAAGATAATCAGTTTTGGAGAAGGATGTCAGGGTGTTAAGTCTGGTCTTTTCCTCTTTGCTGATGTCGAGCTTTGAAACTTCATCATGCCACCAATCCGGAAGGGAATAACCTGATCCTTCTGATTGCATGGCTGCGTTGTATTTGTCTATCTCTGCATTGACTGCATCAGTCCTGGCGTGTTGTGCTGCAATTTCTCCGGGATATGAGAAGTATGATATTAACAGGTTCTTCTCCGGCTGGGAAAGATCAAGATCTTCAATGTTCTCTTTGGCTTTTTTTGAGGATTGGAGGATGTCCGGGTTTTCTAAGAGTTCTTTTTGTGCAAAATAGATGTCGTCTGAATATTTCTCCAGGCCTTTGGTGAATTCATCCTGATTTCTGGCAGCTTCTAAGACTTGTTTTGCTTTGGGGCTGTTAGATTGTTGTGCTGATTGTGAAACCTTTTCGACTATACCGGGGAGAAGAGCTGCACTTGGCAGGAGATCCTGAGAGAGGTCGGGGGCGTATCTGTTGATCCAGTTGGTGGCTGCTTTTGCTTCGGTTACGTTCGTTGCATTTTTTGCCTGATTCAGGATGTCCTCTCTTCCGACTGCCTGAGTTGCCGGGATTGGTTCAGATTTTGGGGAGGTTCCACCGAGGCCGAGAGCCTGATTAAGTCTGAGTCTGGCATCTAACCGGTTTTGAACTTTGCTGGTTTGTCGTTCGGATACCTGGGCGGTTTCGTATTTTCCTTCTGTTGTGCCGGAGAGAGCGGCCATTGCTGCCCGCCTCTGTGCTACGGTTGCATTGTCATCCTGGGCCTGAATGACAAGTTTATCCCTCTCTGCCTGGGTGAGTGGATCAGGGGTTTTTATGGTTTGTTTATAGCGGTTTGGATCAGGAGCCTGCTGCATATTCATTGCATGTGCCATACTGCCGGCTCTGCTGAATGATGCCTCTTCTGATGCTTTTCTGGATTCTTCGGAGGTAATGAAATTTTCAAACTGTTTGATATATATTCCTGTATTCTCAGTTTCGGCTGCTGTTGTCTGTTGTCCCTTCTTCTTAATAGAAAAGGCATTTTCTATATTCATCAGGATATTTGAATCAGGATCTTTTGCTCCTTCTGCCTCTGCTCCAAGCTCTTCCATAGTTTTTGAGCTGGTTCTGGTAGAATAGCTGTTTCCGTCTGCCACGGTCTCCCGGACTGTTGTCCTGTTCTGCAGGGCTTTACGTCTGGCTACTGCCAGCTCTCTGAGTTTCCGGGCTTTCTCTTTTTGTTCCTGGTATTGTCTCATCTGAGACTGTCTGATGGCGTTGGTCTGAAGGTTTTCCGCTGTTGTGCCTGAGCCATCCAGCGGGTTTGATTCTATTGTTGTGCTGCTTGTGGATGTTACTCCTTTCCGCTGGATGATATCGGTCATAGAAATTTTCTCTCCCAGTCTCTCCGGTTGAATTTGCCGATCTTTGTCCTGGTCTTCCGGTCTATCACGTTGAAGCGTTCAGCCTTCCGGACGTTTGCCGGATCAATTTTCCTGCCGTGTAAATCATAGAATATGAATTCGTCTCTGCTCATGTCAATCCCTCTCTACCAGATATTTGATTGTGATTGCTGCAAGTCCTATGCCAAACAATATTGTCCATACCATTGTCGCTTCTCCGGGGAACACTGCACCCCAGACAGTTCCGGTGAGGATGCCGAGAACCAGAGGCATTGTGATTGTGCCGGTCTTTTCATATGATCTGTAGATGATTGCAGACCAGATAATGGCGAAGAACCACGGGCCAAGTATTGCGGTGAATGGAGCGGTCAGGCTGTAGGCGAATCCGAAGCCGTCAAAGTCTGATTGATTTTTGAACCAGTACTGAGTATATTTCCCGGTTTCAGGGTTTGGCACCGAGATGTTGCCGAGGTCGAGGGCTACGACTGGCTGGGATATGAGGCAGAAGGCTATGAGGAACAGGAGGATCCTGCATGTTGTTCTGCCTGGGTTGTGGCTGCGATTAGTCTTCAATGATAATCCCCCTGACAATCTGGAATATTCCGGCACCGTAAACGAACCAGACCGGAGCAACAATGAACACTATGATAGGTTCAGGAATGCCGAGAGACTGGAGGAACCACGGAAGATACAAGGTGCTGTTGTATATCGCCGAAACAAACATTGTGAGAGCTTCTAAGATGCCAAATTCATCCAGTCCGGGGCTTTGGAATCCGGAGAAGTTGGTGGTATTGAGGAGCTGATCGTCATATGCTACTATATAGCCGTTCATTGTGGCGTTGTAGGTATATGTGAAATTGTCCTGGCTCATGTTGGTGCTGAAGGGATCTCCCATGTAGGCAGATCCAAAAAGGGGCACCTGACTGAGGAGCATGATACCTGTGTTCAGTGAGAAGAGGAAGAGGGCAACCTGATAGGCTTTTATCATTGCTTAGATCCTCCGTTTGGCAAATCCTGCGAGGATTGCTATCATGATTGCTATGATGACCCAATACCACGGGATGCTAAGCCATCCGATATATACAAAGAAAGCGGCGGAGAATGCAACTACGAGTGCCCCTCTGGCTGATGAAGCATAGCCGAAGAGACCGCCGAGAAGGATTAAAAAGCAGCTGAATAATACATTTGATATGGTGCTGTCTATTGGCAGGTTTATGATTTGGCTGCCGGTTGCAATGAAGAAGTGATTCTTCACGGTTCCGCCGTCTGAGCGGTATGCTTCCATCTCAATTTTGTAATTAGTGTTTGGGTCAGGAACCGGGATCTCATTGACCACGCCCTGCACCATTGTAAACCGGGCAAAATCCTGTATCTCATAATCAGGTATCCATGCAAATGGATCATCATAATCATACAGATAATTCCCGGTTTGCTCCCATGTGTCTGTCCGGTATATTTTCAGGCGGAGCTGGCCGGTATGATCTCCGCCGTCTTTGTAATCGTAGTATTCAAATTCGATCTTTTCTGTTGTGGCATTATACCGGGCGCTGAACTCGGTTGTCGCTGTTACTGAGCTGGTCAGGATGTTTATGACCTGATAGAGGTTTGTGGACTGTATTTCAAATGTTTCTGATTTTTCATCATTGATATTGAAGCGGTACCGCTGGCCGGCTGAGAGCTGGCAGACGTATTTGCCCTCACTGTCAGTCTGGCCGGAGTAGATTTCTGTGTATGTACTGTTTGTGTATTGTGAGACTGTGACCGGCTGGTATAGGTACGGCTGGCCGTTTTTCATAACATAGACAGTGAACCAGACTTCAGAGCCGGTTGTGGCTGTGGGTGTGGGGGTTGGTTCTTCTGTGGATGAGGCTGTTTCAAAATATTGCAGGCCGGAATTGCGGGCGATTGCGATATACTCACCACGCCAGCTCATGACCAAATCCAGAATAGAATCTCCAGATGATGTGGAGTTGTCAAGATACCAGGATGATGAATCTTCTTTGCTGAAGATATAGACTTTACCGTCTGCACTGCCAGCTGCCGACCACAATGAATTTGCCTGGGCAATTGTAGTATGCAGAACATTGCCACCTGTAGAGTATGTTCCTGTTTTGCTGGCTATCTGAGTGTATATGTCTGCGTTGGTACTGCGGCCTTCTACCGAATAGGCTCCTGAATCTGATGTTGCTACATCATAAGAGGTGCCTATGGTGTTGGCTGAATATGTTGAACCGAATCCGGATTCTGTGATCTGTTGGTGATAGATATATGAGTCAGTCGATACGCCGATATAGTCTCCGGCTTCCGGCAGGGACATTGCAACGACATTTCCTGTGTGGGATTTTTGTGCCTGGTATTCGGTGATTGTGGATGTTGAGACTGTTTCAGTTGTTGAAACTGTCCCGGAAAATGATTCGTTGGTTTCAATTCCGGTTATGGTTACTGCCGTGGCGTTTGGATTGTTAAAGTAAAGATATATTGTGCTTGAATTTGAAAATGATTCTATGTTATATTGATATAGATTTGATGTTGATTCACTATCTGAATACCAAACATCATTTAAATATCCACCGTTATTTCCTCCTAAAATCCACACTTTATCATTATAAACGACTGAGGTATGCCAATACCTGACAGACCAATCTGCGGCACCTGTTCCTAATGTCCATGTTACACCATCACTGCTATACCAGATATCGTGTAAATGAGTGGTTGAATATCCACCCATGATCCACATTTTATTATCAAAAACAACACCTGAATGTGCATACCTGGCAGACCAACCCGCAGAACTTGTTGCTTCTGTCCACGTTATTCCATCACTGCTATACCAGACATCATTTAAATAAGGGGATGCATATCCGCCCATTACCCAGATCTTATTATCAAAAACAACTGCCGGGAAATATTGCCTACCAGTCCAACCCGCAGAACTTGTTGCTTCTGTCCATGTTGCTCCATCACTGCTATACCAGACATCATTTGTTCCACCACCAATAACCCACATCTTATTATCAAATACAACTGAAGCATGTCCGTTTCTAACTGTCCAGCCAGCAGAACTTGTTGCCTGTACCCATGTTACTCCATCACTGCTATACCAGACATCATAAGTTCCACCACCAATAACCCACATCTTATTATCAAACACAACTGAGGTATGTCCTGCTCTTGCTGTCCAGCCAGCAGAACTTGTTGCCTGAGTCCACGTTATTCCATCACTGCTATACCAGACATCATTTAGCATGGTACCCCTAAAACCACCCATTACCCAGATCTTATTATCAAATACAACTGAGGTGTGAGATCTTCGAGTCAGCCAACTAGCAGAACTTGTTGCCTGGGCCCATTCTTCAGGATCAAATGTGCTGGTAATATCTTCATATTGTAATTCTGTGGTATTGTCATATCCAAATCTTATATCCGATAAATCATGAGTGTAGGATTCCGGCAGAAATACATCTCCATCAGCATGACCAGTGACATTAGTTATATTAATACTAAAATTTCCTGAGTTTGTTGTTGTGATGGGGATCCTGTTGTCCCATCCAGCAAAGCCAAAACAGGTGTGCAATTCATTCGGCCATGCCTCTGAACTGTTAAATTGATATTTCGTGATTGTTGTGTTGACGTTTTTGCTTAGGATGACAAAGTCCGGATCAATCTCTACCTGCTGCCATGTGCCGACCCCTGCGGGATATGTGCCGATGGCATCGCCGGCTATATCATAGCCATAGAAATAATTCTCAGTAATGATTGCCAGCTTGCTCCCGGATATATCGATATCACAATCAACCGGGGTTTCTGTATGGGTTTTGCTCCATTGAAGAGATCCAGCTGAGTTATAGAGATAAGATTTGTTATCTCCCATACCTGTTATTGCGAGGAGATAACCGCCGGATTGGGTGGTTTTAATGGTAGTTATGGAGCCGGTCAGGGGTTGCGACCACTGAAGAGATCCGGCTGCGTTATAGCAGATTATGCTGTCTGTGCCGTTGTTGGATGCAGCTGCATAGACGAGACTGCCGGCTTCGTTGACTGCTACGCTGGTGACGTTGCCAATATCAGTTTTTTCCCAGGCAAGTTCTGTTATGTCTGTTGCCTGGGCTGCGGCTGGGATGAAGCAGAACAGCAGGAAGATAGCTGTAATTATTCCGGCTGAAAAATAGGATTTTTTTTTAGTTATTGCCATGATTGACCTCCTGATATTGTGGCTGTGTAGATCATCCAGACCAAACAGCAAAACAGGAAACAAATGGGGAACCACTCCCAGATCAGGAGGATATTGTTTGCCATTCCAAGCGGCATTCCTGATGATACTGCAAGGTCATAGCATGTTACAGTGATGACTTCGTATAGGGCAGTATATGAGAACATTACAAGGGCAATGGCAAATATTACAGCCAGTCCACTGTATGCGACATCTTTGAGTGTCATTAGAACCTACCCTCCTGATCTCTAATTCCCAGAAATATCCATGTGAGAGGGGCTATTGCACACAGAAATGCTGTGAATATGAGGATGCTAAGACTGACGCTGAATACAGAGTCTAAGGCACCATAAAGGGTTTGCCAGGCTTCCGGTAGTGTTGAAGTATCTGTTGCATTCAGTATTTTGTAGAATACTCCACCGCCGACAAGAAAAATTAAAATCAGGGAGCAGAATGCTGATATTACTCCTCCGACCGTTCTCATGTTGCCCATTGGATTATCCCCCTTTGCTCAGGAACATGATAGCAACGCCGAGGATGATACCACCAATAAAGCAAAGCAGCGGCATCCATGAAGCTGTTGTGCTGCTCTGCTTGTCCTGAACTACTTTTTTCATTGCCTCGTTGGCACCAGTAAGATCGGCTGCACTGAGGTTTTTTGGGTAATAGTGTCTGAGTTCATAGACCGGAACAAATGAGAATGCTCTGATTTTGATTTCATGGTCCGGGCTGAGAGTTTCAAGAGCTGAATAAAAAGAATGATAGTCTGTAATGAGGCTCTTGGAATTGTCACCGGCATCCTGGGCGATCATGACTTCCCGGTTCCAGTCGCTGATAAATTCCTTTGTCGCAATCTGGATTTTTGGATCCATTGTGAATCCCCAGAAGTCAGCTATAATTTCAGCAGTGCATCCCCCGAACTTGTGATTCTCTCTTCTTCTCTGTAGCCATGTAAGGCCGAGAGTTTCAAAGACTCCGGCGAAATAGTCTATACTTTTGATTGTGATGTCGTGGTTCTGAATGAGGATTCCGACGTTATCTTTTTTGTCAATTCTGGCTTTGATGTATCCAAATGTCGGGCCGGCTAGATAGACAAATATGACAATTGCAAATCCTAATCCCATGATAAGCAGGATAAGGATTAAGATTGTCCACTGAGATGTTGTGAGACCTAAGAATACACTTTCAAATACCTGTACTACTGCCATTTTTAATTACCTCTTTTTAAATGCTGACAGAAAGCCTCCGCTTCCTTTTGGGTGATCGGTGTTGTATTTCAGGGCATCTATTGCCGTTGGATCTACGTTTCGGCCCCAGAGTGTCGCGTCTCGGAACCCGTCACCTTCAAAAGTAGTTGCCCTTGCTATGAGATTTTCAGCGTAGGCATGAGTCTGAATATAGTCTGCCGGGGTCATGGTCTCGGCTACTTTGGGATCTAAGAGAGATGCAATTATGGTGCCGTGGGCTAGATCTAGGGCCCTGTTTTTCTGCTTTTGGCTGGAGATGTTACTGAGGGTCTGATGAATTCCACATCCAAAAAGAGACCAGAGAGATTCCTGTATCTGCTTTTTTCCGGCTGGGAGTTCAAAGGTGGTGGATCTCCGGATGAATACTTCTGTTGTTGCTTCATCAGGGTTGTAGAATCCTTCCGTGGGTTTCTTTTTTGGTTCTGATATTCCGGTTTCTTCCACACCCAGAATTGCGGGGAGATCTGAGGCATGGCAGATGACATTGCCGGATAAGTCGAGAATTTCACCGGATTCGGATATTTGGACTGTTGTTCCTTCGGTCATAGTGGTTTTTCTCCTTTAGTAAATGGCATTTTTGAGGCTTCTTCAAGCTGGATCAGATAGATTCTGTAAATGTTTACAACGCTGATGAGTGTCATCAGGATCATGATGAGGACGATCCAACCGGGCAGCTGGTACACGACTGGCTGGATGATAATTGCTGCTGTTTCATTGAGTTGAGCTATTGCGGTTTCATAGTCCCAGATCTCTACAAAAAAGCTGGTGATGCTGAGTACTGAGAACAGGAGGAAAGACAGGGCGGAGCATAGGTCAGTGCATTGCTCCGGCTTGCCGAATAGGGAAGCGAAGAAACAGAAGAATGCAATGCCCAGGAGGATCAGCCATAGGATATATGGCATATGGGCCGTTTGTCCGATGTATTCGGGATTTTGGAGGATGGTGGATGCGTTTATGTTTTCCGCTGCTACGGCTGGGATTGACAAGAATGTGAATAAAAAAAGGGTTACGATTGATTTAGGGGCTGGCATTATGCTGTGCCTCCCTACTGCCTTCTGGATATAAGTGCAACTGCTGCCATGATACCGGCTGCTGCAACAATGACCAGTACGATTACTATCAGCCCGTATCCACTGACAGTTGTGCTTTCTACTGTGGACTGAAGTCCATAGTATGTGTTGTTTTCTGCCAGTGTAGGCATTGCCTGACTGACATTGCCCAGGATGATGACACCAATACTGACAATAATTGCCAGAGCGATGAATCCTGTTACAAGCTGGGTCATACCTTCGTTGTTTAATCCAAAACCTTCTTTGACATCTGATTTTAGTCCTTTGAAGGATTTCTGGATTGCATGTTTTTCGGTGATTTCATTTGCAGTTGCAAGACTTTCTTTGAGTCTCATTGGTTGATTCCCTCCTTGTATCATTATAATAATACAATAGTATAAAAAATTATTGTCTTTTGATATAATAATTTGTAAAAAATGGACTCATTGCATAATTTATGCCTCGGCTTTCAGGAGTGGGGGCTGATCTGGAATCTTATTAAAACTGAATTTACCAAACCGAACCTGTCTTTCTTCGATAATTGCCTCCCCTATGTCCTTCAGTCCTCTTAGTGCCTGTATTTTCACCATTGAAGCTTTTGGGAGTGCTCCTTTAAACCAGACTTTCCTTACAATTCGGTCCCTGATACGATAGTCTAAAAGATTTTCTTCGTGAGTTGAGGCAATGAGTGAGATGTTGTTCTTTCGCATATGGATCATCTGGTGCGCAAGCCAGTTGATCATATGGAATGTGTCGCCCTGGGTGTATGCCGGGGCTATCAAATGGAATTCATCGAGGATTAGGGAGCAGTGTGTTCCATCTGCCTGCCGGCATAGGTTTTCGATAAATTCAAACCAAAATAATTCTGGAGGTGCGCTGATTTGTTCCTCCGATTTCTCTTTGGATGATTTGAGCTTGTATTGGTTGAGTTTTTTCATTACGGCTGTGGTTAGGTGGTAATCAGTCGGTTCATAGACTACATTGACTGCTTCGAGGCGGATATGGTCATGAAGATCACTTCCGTCTGTGTATGTGCGAATGTTGATTTCATGGTTTATCTTTCGTTTCGTTCCCCTGCCCACTTCATAGAAGCGGTATTCATCATCCTCGTGCACGTGGACGGTGAGGTATTTTGGTTTCCCATATTCTGAGAAACTGTTCTTGTAATTTTTTGGAAGGAGGGTATTCCAGTGGTCATCTGACAAACCCTTCATTATGACTGTTTCAGGATAGACATCATACCTGTCTGGGTGTTTCCAGAAAGTATCTTTGGATATGCCATAGTCCAGATGTCTGGTGAGCTGGGCGGCCTGCATCAGCAGGGTTGATTTGCCTACGCCAAATGGGCCTATGAGGTTGGCAAAGCTGCCGCCGGTTCCGTCTATGCCATCATCATGGATCAGGATGTCTGCCCATAATTGTTCGGCTAGTTTTGAGGATATTTCACCCATCGTATTCATCCTCCTTTTCTGGTGATCTCATCCAGCTGGATAGGTTGAGCTTTTCTGATGTTATTGCTATTATGTTTTCCTTGAATCCGATTTCGTCTAATGTGGCAGCTGTGATGATCATGCGTTGCTCTGCTGCCGGCCATCTGCGAGGATCGCCCATCTCAGCCCATGATGCTTTGAGGTCTTCAAGCACTTTATTGAGTTGTTTGTTGTATTCCTCTGATTTTTGCAGGATGAATATTCCTGCTCTAATGAGACCATAGAGCTGGCCGTATAATGCGAGGCGTTGCCTAGTGTCTGGAGTATATTGGATCACTGTCCGGCACTCGGATATTGCCTTTTTGTGGTTTTCAGAGATCTTTGCCATATCTTAATGTTAAGTATTATACTATTATATAAATTATGTGGGTTTTTTGACCCCAAAATATAAACATTTAATATCTTTGGGTCATGTGGGAGGAGAGATTATTTAAGTTAAGATCATAAGGCAGGATGCGGGATGACGGCGGCCCGGATCCGTGATGTCATGGGTCTTTTTTGGTCGCTTTTTTTGGGCTAATTTTTCTGATTTTTTTGTATTTTTGGGATAATTTTAATGATTGATTAATACAAATGGATTAAAAAAAGAGGTTTTAGAATAATGTCTTGGAATCAGGGAATTAAACCGGGTAAAGCTAAGAAGGCATCATTGATTGATAAGATCAAATATGAAGCAAAAATGAGGCAGAGAGAAAGAGCTGCTGAGAAAAGGAAGTGGGAAGAAGAGAGAGAGAGAATCAGGGCTTCTGAAGAGAAGAGAGCAGCTGAGATGAAAGAAAAAAACAGGAAGAAACAGATCCAACAGACCGAGCGGAAGAGAGCAGAGTATAAGGCTGGAGTAAGATCACGGTTTGATGATCTTGCTAAGAGTGCAGCAGCTCCTGCTGAGAAAAGCGGAAAGACCAGGAAGAAATCACCAGGGAGATCCTCCGGTGGTTCGCTTAGTCTGGATATGCCTGATGTAAATATATTAGGTTCATCGGGTTCTTCCGGTTCAAAAAAGAAGAAGAAAAATCAGCATCATCAGGATCCTTTGGATATGGGATTTGATTTGAGGTTTTGATTATGAAGCGTTGTCCTTTATGTGGAGGAGAAATGAAGAAAGCCGGATTTGTGAAACCTATTAATCCACTTACTAATCGAAAGCGTAAATGTCAGGTCTGGGCCTGTCAGAGCTGTGGGAGGAGGGAAATATAATGGGAAGAACAAAAGCTCAGAATTCTAAATCTGGAAAAAGAAATTATGGCAGGAATACTGCCAGAGGAGATAAAGGAGAGAACAGGGCTATTGCCAATCTTAGAAGGAATGGTTTTTCAGATGTGCATACGGCTGGGAACCGGAGAGGTCCTTGGGATGTGTGTGGATCTAAGAATGGCCGGAAGAAAAAAGTCCAGGTGAAGAGAATTTCTTCCCGGACTTTTGCCAGTAAGGCTGCTGTTCGGAATAGGATCAGAGGTAAGCCTTATTTTGTGCCTCCTTCTCAGGAGTGCTGGGTATATGATGGGGCTGGGAAGTTATGGAAGATACCTCCTGACTAATTTTTTTATTGCCGATAACATGCAATTAAGGCAACTTTTCTTATCATCCGGTAAACTTCTTTATAAATAAAAATCATAAATTGCATGCGTGAAACACAAATCGGCAATCAGTCAGATTATAACATCAGGAGAGCAGGCCCTTACCAGGAAGGAATATGATAGTCTGCTTGCAGCTTGTGAATGTCAGGAAGACCGGGTTATGATTATGCTTGCAGTCGGGTTTGGCCTCCGGAGAGGGGATCTGGTCCGGGTAAAAATATCAGATATTGATCTTGAATCTAAAACCCTGGCATATCATGAGAAGAAGAAGGGTGACAGGGTCCGGGTTATGCCATTGTCTCCGAAGCTGCTGCAGGAGATTAAGATCCTGCTTAAGATTATCCCGAAGGACCAGAAGACTCTTTTCTCCTTCAAGGACAGGCAGGCATATAATAGATTTCAAAAATTATGTGATGCTGCCGGAATACCAGGGCGACCTTTCCATGCTATGAGAGCAACCTGTGTTAAGTTCTGCCAGGCTGCCGGCTGGACTCCGGAGCAGGTTGCCAAACTGACTGGAGATACTATCCGGGTGATCCAGATGCATTATGCAACCCCTTCAGCTGGGGAGATGGCTGATGTAGTAAAAGATAAAGAGATTATTTAATTAATGCTTATTTTTGATATTTTTTAATAAATTCACCATATTCCTCAACAGTTCCTTCAAAATCACCTAATGAATAATAATTATAATTGTTATTAACAATATTCGTGATATTTATTTTATTAATAGGTCTTTCTTCATTTTTTAATTTCAAGAATGAATAGATATTACACAATCCCCCTATTGAACTGATAATAGTTCCTAAATAAATAATTATATCTATAGGAGAAGCTGACGCAGAAAGGATTACTGGAGATGGTTTATTATCATGAGAATAGAATGTGACATTTACTTTACTATCTTCAAAAATAGTCTGATCTTCGCTAAAAGCATGACAATCCAGAGGCATTATAAGTATTTCAGATTTTAATAACTCCTCTCCGTTTGACAGTTTTGGATATTTTTCGAGGAATTCATCAATATTAATTTGATCCATATTAATGGAATATACTCAAATAAGCATAAGGTTATTGTTGAAAATTATATTGTCATTTAACGAATATGACAATGTTTTCAAATTATTATATATGACAATATGAATTCAGATAATTATTAGGCTCTAAAAAGTGTTTTTTTAATCATATTGATTGATATTACTCCATTTTGAAATTCTGTACTGTCATCTTAGGCAGAGGATGTTAATTTCTAACACTTATGTTCTCACACCATTGTGAAGAGTTGGGATCTGCATTGCAGGCATCTATCAGAGCGGTCATCCCTTCCACCTGATGATTAAGAATTTCAAACCCTACCATTATTATCATTACTAAAATAATGGCAAAAGAAAGAATAGATAATATTGTTCTTTGGGTTTCAGGATTCATTGTCATTTGCTCCTTTTTTAATAGTGGAATATGCATAAAAAGCTGAATAAAACAAAAATGTGAATATCACAGCATATACAACACTAAATCCAATTTTAAGAGCTAATATACTTAAATTAGGCTTATCTATACCATATGTTAAACAGAAATTATAACCATACATCGGCAATATGAAACTTAATGCTCCAGTAATAAAGATAATTGATACTCCATACAAAAGAAAAATTGAGCTCCACTGAAAAGGACTTATTCTATTCATTGTCATCCTCTCCCAAAATGAAACGATATAGCCACTAATATGCCTAAAAGCATTAACTTTGTTGAATCGGTCAAATATCCATAAATAAAGACAGCCACTGAAAATATGCAGTAAAAAAGATCAATGGCATCAGAATATTTGTGATACCCTCTGAATAACCAATTATCAATATCCATTGTCATCACCTCACACCTATAGAATTGATAAAATCATCATATCGTGAATTCTGAGGTGATCGGAAAAACTCTTCCCCATTAGCTCCTGACTGACCTACACATCTGGTTTTAATTCCACATTTCCTGCAATATACTGCAAACCAGTATCCCTTTAGGGAGGAGTTATAAGACACTGGATAGGATCTTGCTACATGAGCAGACCCATCTAAACATCTCCCGTATGGTGTCCTTATCTGAAGCTTGCAGATATCTGAATATTCTTTCAATTTTACAGGATTTATTATAGTAAGATATTTTGTCGTTGTCATCACCTCACAAAATGCAAAACATTACGATACTAATGCCAAAAATACCGTCAACTACATCAACAAAAGAATAATGAGTTGGTCTTTCAGATTTTAAAGCTCCGTTAAAAATTTTTAAAATGCTGGTGATAAATACAAGAATCAGTATTAACCATATAAAATGTTCAGGAGAGATCATTTTTATTGTCCTCCTCTATATTTGTTAAAAGTGATTGGATAACTCTACACGAACATTTTGCTTTATATTTTCCTAAATTTTTAATTAGATGGTTTGGGTCAGAATATGTAATATTATGAGATATTCTAAATCCAAATATCTCACCATAACCACTTGTTTGCACAGCTTGAGAACCATCTGAAAATTTGTAAATTTTTACGACATCAATTGTAGAACAACCAGCCTCCTCTTCTATATTAGGTATATCTATCAGAACACCCCAGAAGAGCACAAATGCCACCATACCAATAAATATCCCGCAGATAAATCCTAGACCACTATCGCCATCATCGCTCATATGGCCTCACCACCTGTAATTGAGAGAACTGATTTTATGGTTGATGGGATACTAGGAATAATTTTAATCCTATTTTCTCCCAAATTTTTAATTAGATGGTTTGGGTCAGAATATGTAAAATTATCAGAACACCTGATACCAAAAAACTCATGATAATTGGCTGTTAGGACAGATTGAGATCCATCAGAATATCTGTAAATTTTTACGACATCAATTGTTAAATATTCTGCCTCATAATCGGGATTGCCACATTCAAGTATTAAATAGCATGCTATAAATGAGAAGAATACACCAATTGCAATACCTAAAAACAATCCTTTTATTGTATCATTCATTATTTTCACCTGCATTGTCGTTTTGGCTGATGATGTCATCATCTCTCCATTCAAAGCAGCAGACTTCATGAGTATCACATGGTCGACAATCCATATTGCCGAATTTACAATATTTCTTACACTTATCACGGCCTGACGGAGTGTAAGTCTGTTTAAAAATATCGGGTTTGCAAGGATAGACCTCTCCGGCCACACCTTTTATAATCCAGTCTCCAATGTTGGCCTGCATGGAGCCTTCTAATGTCCGGACGAAAAGGACTTTTCCGGTATAATGAAATGCTCTGTCTAAGTTTTCAGGACATAGCTTATATATCTCGTCTAAAGACTCAGAAGAACCGGTCCACCTAACAGCATCCACCTTTACAGGGCGTTTTTTGAATTCAGACATGTCTAAGATCCTCCTGAACGAATTCATAACAATCCTCATCATCAAGAACCCACTTTAAAGCCTGTATGTAATGTTTAAGCCTTTTATGTCCTTCAATGTCTTTTCCTTCTTTAGTAAGACTATCCATTTTTAAAGTTAGTTTGTCAATTTTTCTCCTTATTTCTGGCTCATATAACATTTTCATTCACCTCTTAGTGTATTTTGACAATGTTCTCCTTCGATACCTTCCCGTTCTATGTTACTTTGGTAATCTTCAAGCCCTTCCGTATATCCTCTGATATAACATTCCTGATATTGCTGCCGCACTCTATCCTGTAGGGATGTATGATTTGCATAACCATGCCTGTATCCAGCTGAATAAGCATCCTCACAAATCGGATCTTCCAGATTGTTAACCTGGTTGTCAACAAGAAGCATTGAACCTGATATTCCCACAGTTACAGTACAAAAAATCAACGATACTATTGCAAGATTGGTGGCAAATCCACGAAGGCAGATATATGCAAGTGAAGCCAGAAGCCCTGTAACTAATGAAATAAAAATAATTGTTTGTAGCATTTAGATCACCCCGGAGGCCAGCAGCATAAACGCACCCATCAGGGCGGTTATGAAGAAGAAACTAAACTGAGCTATCAGGTGATAATCCATTTCTGATATTCCGGTAATGACCCATAACCCATTACCGAGGATCCAACAGCTGAACCCTGCCAGATGTGCAGTCGCTGCCGGAAGGGCGATCAGTGTTGCTCCTGCCATGCCGAGAATAACGGCAGGGGTTTTTGTGGGGTGAATTTTGCCCTTAAGATGATGTTTGATATTGGGTAAGGAGAGAACAGGCAATACAGGTGCCTTCTCGTTGATGTTTTCAGGTGGCATTCAGATCACCTCTGAATAATACTTCTGCCTGATGTAATCCTGTCCGGAAGAGAGCATCTGTTCAGCTTCTTCCCGGATGATTTCATCCGGGGATTTCCATTCACCTGATAGCAGCTCTTCCCGGATAATTTCAGGTAATGCTATTATGCTGATTTTGCAGATTGCATATGGGCAATTTACAAATTCGGTTATAAGGTTCTGATAAAAATTTACTTGGGTACTCTGCAGGTACCCGGGAAGTTTAAGATTCATCATCAGTCTGCCTCCTCTAAAATCCATTTCAACAGTTTGATTCTGATACCAAGTTTCTTTTGTAGTGATAAATCACCCTGAAACGAGGTTCTAA